>Ga0256404_1000257_pt1 | contig 137216 bp, 112 predicted proteins | sample RumenRJG_01DNA_FD_185990 | JGI IMG/M metagenome (GOLD analysis project Ga0256404, IMG submission 185990) | Bovine rumen microbial communities from Lethbridge, Alberta, Canada - RJG_01 | ecosystem: Host-associated > Mammals > Digestive system > Stomach > Rumen | place: Canada: Alberta... | reverse complement strand
GATTCATGTGTGGGTCATTTCCCACAAAGATACAAATTCAAATCCGTTCTCTCGAAAAACCTCTGCAATTAATTAACTCACAATAATTTCAAAGAACTTTCACTGATTTTTAGTGGACAGCAATGTTTCATTTTTTCTTATTATTTCTTATATTTGCACATAGCATACAACCAACAACATTCAATATAAACAATTAAACAACAATAGATTATGAACAAAATTACCTCTCTTTTCTCCGTCCTCGTTCTTTGTTTTTGCTTTACGCATACCGCCAAGGCTTAGAATACCGTCACCGGTATCCCCTTCCTGCCACGACTGAATTCCTGTTTCAATTCAAAGTCATAGTATCGGCTCATGACTCATTAACCACTTATACTTCCATTATTAAATAATCTTTCACCTCCTAAAGCCTTCGATTATGAAAAAAATCATCCCTTTTATATTTTTATATTTTGCATTCCTGTCAACCAACGCCCAATACGTCGAGACCTATCCAAATAACAACAGGTTTTATTATACAACTTTTTCAGACATTGAACAAGGTGCACTTCTATGGTTGACCGATGATGTACCAAACTCCTACACCTTCCTCACCAATACATTTGAAACCACTTCGGCGACAATATATGGTGTTGCCATTCCAATAGCTCCACTCATAGAACATCTTATGATAAACTTCGGCTATTTTGGATATAACCACTTCCCATCATCTTGGAAAATATTTATGGACTCTATACTCGGAGACGAACTGAAAGTCTTTGTAGGTCAACAAATCAACAACAGTGACAGCTTATCCGTTTTGGCTATCGACACGGTTCTGGGCTATAAAAACACAATAGAAAGCAACTATTTCAAAATCCCCGATTCAATTTTACTTTATTCTATTTTTGATACAAATCCACTCATTTCTGTAATCGAAGTCTATTTCGAAACGCCGGTGACTGTCAGAGGGGAATATTATATCGGGTGTAATCTGATTTCAGATGATATTTTTATCCCTATAACTCCGGGAGTGTCCACCAACCTCCTTGGATATGGAGGGGTCGCCGGGCTGTACGTAAACCATCTTGATGGCAATCCGATGAAATACTACGAATACTCCAATTCAAGCAGCAACACTCTTACAGAGAACGTACATCCACATGGTGTACCTCTTTTTTTCTTAAATGATATACCTACGTGGGGCGGTCCCTTTGCCATCATTGCTCCTCCTCCTTGCTCCATCCCCATGCACCTCGAAGCCAACAACGTCGGAAAAAGAAAAGCCCGCCTACAGTGGAACGCTCAGTACGCAAACACTCACTTCCAGTTCGAATACGGACCTCAGGACTTCACCTCTGGCACTGGTACCACCATCGCGCCCATCTTCCCCGACCAGAACGGACTCTGCTCCCTGACTGTCGACTCGCTGGACATGGGCACCGACTACACCTTCCGTGTCCGAGCCTGGTGCGACCAAGCCACAGACTACTCGCAGTGGGTCGAGACTAACCTCACCACCGAGCAGTGGTACACCATCTTCGCCGACGTCAACAACGACGACTGGGGACGCATCAATGGCAACGGCGACTACCGCGCCGGCTCGCAAGTCACGCTCACCGCCTGGCCCAAAGGCTCACATTTCCGTTTCCAGATATGGTCCGACGGCGTCACTGCCAACCCCCGCAACTTCACAGCCAACAGCGACCTCAACCTCACCGCCGTTTTTTCCTGCGACACCTGCAACGAGGATATCACTCTCCCTGACACACAAAGTGTCAGCATCTTCCCTAACCCCTCCGACGGCAAAATCACCCTGCTCGCAAACACCGCCATCGTGCACGTCGACATCCTCGACATACAGGGACGCATCCTCCTCTCTCTTGACAGCAACTCCCTCACTATCCCGCTCGACCTTGCCTTCATGAACAAAGGCATCTATATCGTCTCCGCGCAAACTCACAAAGGCTCTTTTCACAAGAAAATCATCTTAAAATAAAACCGCTATGAAAAAGAAAACTTTCATTGCCATTATTGCAACCCTGACAATACACATAGCCACCCTCTCGGCTCAATTGCCGATAATAACACGGTGCGACAGAGTCGACAACTACCTCTACGACCGTGACAACGAATGGGTCGACAATTACCACTACCTATGCCAAGGCGACTGCTTCTTCCACGGCATCACATGGAATACATATCCTGGACGTGCAGCCATCGTAGGACGTCGATGCTACACCGACACAACCCTCTACATCAAGGGCGTCGCCGCACCGGTTTACATCAAGCAAGGCAATTGCTACGACACCTCTATGGCTAACCGCAACCCGGAATACTTCTACATATACAACTTCACCGACTCCGGTATCCACCATGTCGCTCAAGTCCGGTGGGACACCGCAACACCCAACAAAATTATGCGTTTCGAGTACTTTACAGAATTTGCGTATAATGATTTCTCTACCGACCTTCATCCCGACTCAACACAACGCTACTACATCCCTGTCTACGAAGCTTTCTTCGACAAGCCAATAACTGTCAACGACTCCTTCTTCGTCGCCGGGTCGATGTACAACAGCATCCTTCACGACCAAAACACCCCTTGGAGTCCCTTAACCGAACATCCCGAAACAAAATACGTCAGATGGCGTTCTGTAGACATAAGCCCAGCCACTGGAAACTGCCAAACCAAACTTCGAAGCGACAAGCTTGACTTCGTGATGTACCCCGACTGCGATTCCCCGTCACAAGATACAACATGGAACCGCAACCCCTTCATCTGGGAAGGCTTTGGATGCATCTTCCCGATTTTCCAATCCAACCCTCCTGTCGATGACACCACAACTCATCTGCAAGACACTTGCCTACCACCCTCCAACCTTCGGGCTATGGACATCATCGACCGCAGCGCACTACTCACTTGGGACGACCCCTATGCCTATCTCTGGGAACTGCAGTGGATTCGTGAAGACGAACAATTCGACAGTGCTCAATCCGTGACAATCTACAACAACCACTACAACATCACCGGTCTCGACACCGCTCAAACCTACATGGCCCGCATCAGAAGCATCTGCAGCAGCGAAAGCATCAGCCCCTGGAGCGACACGCTCTCCTTCTTCGTCCCGGGCAACTCCGACCTCCACATATCCACCACCCTCGACGACTACACGCTCCTGCTGCCCAATCCGGCTTCTGACCTCGTCACCGTTTTCTCTTCTTTCACAATCAAAAAAATAGCCGCCTACACCTTGAGCGGCATCCGCATCGCAGAACTGACAGCAAACTCCAATTCCACAATGCTCGACGTATCTTCCTGGCGCAACGGTACCTATCTCATTGTCATAAGCACCGACAACGGCATTACAACAAAAAAACTGATAATAAAACGGTAGAAACTCATCCTCACAGCTTCTCGAACGACTCCTTCGCACCTTCGCTGTATGGCAGCAGCGACTCGATGGTGTTCATCCACGGGTCGTAGATGAAATATGTCTGGTTCGTGCCCTTTGTCCGGCATACATATTCCGACAGAATCTTCTCCACATACAACGTCGCACACAGCGACCCCAACCTCCGCGCCACACGATAGGCGTCGTTCACATCTATACGCTCATAGTCGGCCTGCATCGATGCATGACCGCCCTCTATCGACAGCACGCGTCCGCGAAACGTCTCTCCAATCTCTTCGTTCTTGAAAAAAACCTCCCCGACGCTGTCGCGAGCATCCAGCTTCATCCACACATTCAACGAAAAATGACGCAAATCATAGTCATGCCTGTAGTTCAACCCGTTGCGGGTCTTGAAACTGCTCGTACAAGGTTCCATGTATTCTTCGGCCTCCATCTGAACGAAGTCTACAGTGAAATGCTGGTCGTCAGCCTTCGGCATCTTCGATGCGTCGCCAACCAGCACTATCGGAATCCGCGTCCGGCTCAGCGTAAACAGAAACGCTGAGTTGAACTGCGACAAAAAGATGCTGTCGTCTATCTTGTCCACTATCGCCGTCTTCGACGCAATCACCGAATCCTGCTCCTGCTCCGACATCAGCATGAATCCGGGCACCTCGTTCAACGAGCTGTTGGTGTGTATCATAGACTCTGGCAGATGGACGTAAATTTTCTCTGTCGCCGTCGACTTGCCCTGCTCGAATTTGCGCAGAAACGAACCGGCATAGTATAGATCACTTGTACACGACGTTGCAACAAACGCCAACAATAGCGGCATCACCGCTTTCCTTATTCTATTCTTCATTGTTCCTTGTTTATTTTCGTCTTTAACGCCCGTTACTCTCATTTATTGCCTAACACCTCATACTTCATACCTCTTACCTAAAAAAATTTACGTACCTTTGCAAATTGGCATCACTATGCAACATACAATATACTATACTGTAAACAAATAAAATACAATACTAAATGAAGAAAAAAGTCAGCCTCAAAGACGAGATAATCGCCTACGCTCTCGTCGCTCTCGGAAGTCTCCTGTTCGCCGTAGGCGACGTAATGTTTGTCAACCCCTACCACCTTGCTCCCGGTGGCGTCTACGGTCTCGCCAACGTTTTCAATGCCCTCTTCGGATGGAAAATATCGGTGGCAGGTATCTGCATGGACATACCCCTGCTCATCATCGGCACCATCATCCTCGGCCCCAGATTCGGCATCAAGACCATCATCTCCGTCATCCTTATCCCCATATTCACCTACATCCTTGAGACGACATGGGGCTACGCTCCTGTCATCCACGACGGACTCTACGACACCGCCGAAGGCCTCAACAGCCATATCTCCTACATCGTGGGCACCGGCGACAACGCCATCGAACGCTTCTTCATCCCCGATTTCTTCCTCAACACCGTTGTCGCAGGCCTCATCTACGGCGTCGCCATCGGCATCATCTTCCGCGCCGGCGCCACCTCGGGCGGCAGCGACATCATCTCGATGATCATCCACAAATACACCAAAATATCGCTCGGCGTCCTCGTCCTCATCGTCGACAGCTGCATCTCCCTCACCACCCTCATCATCGGCGACATCCGACTGCCTATATACTCCATCATACTTATCTATATCGAAAGCAAGATCATCGACTTGGTCGTCGAGGGCGTCACAACCTACAAGACGGTCTTCATCATCACCGACCGCATCGACGAAGTCAAGAACTACATCCTCAACGACCTCAAACGTGGAGGCACCTGCTTCCCCGGTATCGGACTCTACCAAGGTCATGAACGCAAAATGATTTACGTGACTCTCGACCGCGGCGACCTCGTCAAGCTCAAAGCCAACATGCGCCACCTCGATCCCGCTGCCTTCGTCAACGTCATCGAAAGTTCCGAAATAATGGGCTTCGGCTTCAAAGCCCTACCTGAAGAAAACTAAGACAATGAAGATCCTGCAGCTTTGCTACAAACCTCCAGTGCCGCCCGTCGACGGCGGCACTCTCGCTATGTACAGCGTGGCACAAGGGCTGCTCGCTGCAGGACATTCACTCAAAATACTATCGCTCTGCTCCGACAAGCACCCACTGCTGACCGACCGCATCGAACCGCTATTCCTGCAACAGACAGCCCTCGAGACCTCATTCGTCGACCTGTCGATGCACCCGCTCGATGCAGCCGTGGCTCTCCTCTGCGGCGAATCATACAACGTGCGCCGCTTCGACAACCCGCAGTTCCACAAACTCATCGAACGCGCCCTCGCCGACAGCGACTTCGACATCATACACGTCGAAAGCATTTTCCTAACCCCCTACCTCACCACCATTCGCAAGCACTCAGCAGCTCCTGTCATACTAAGGGCGCACAACGTCGAACACCGCATCTGGCAACAACTGGCATCCGAGTGCCGCAACCCGTTCAAACGCTGGTATCTCAAAAAACTCGCCCTCGCACTGCGCATCTACGAGCTGGAACACATCAACGACTTCAACGGCATTGTCTGCATCACCGAGGACGATGCTCAGGTATTCCACAACGAGCACTGCCGACGCCCCATCACAGCCATCCCTTTCGGCATCGACGTCAAACCGCTGCACGACGCCAAGGCCGACCCCTTCGCACTCTTCCACATCGCCGCCATGGACTGGCAACCGAACATCGATGCCGTCAGCTGGTTCCTCGACAGCATCTGGCCACTGGCAAAAAAAGAAATCCCGCAACTAAAGCTCTACCTCGCCGGACGCAAAATGCCCGACAGCCTGAAGAAACTGAGCTCCGACAGCGTCAACATCGTCGGCGAAGTGCCCGATGCAGCGCGCTTCATGGCCGACAAGCAAATCAATATCGTACCGCTCAAATCAGCCAGCGGACTTCGCATCAAAATCATTGAGGCCATGGCCCATGGAAAAACGGTAATCGCCACCACCACCGCAGCAAAAGGCATTGACTACACCGACGGCCACAACATCCTCATAGCCGACACCCCCGCACAGTTCGTCAAGCAGATAAAACTCTGCACCGACAACCCGCAATTCGCACATCAAATAGGCCTCAACGCCCACCAATTCGCACAAAACCACTACTCCATCGACGCCGTCACCTCCAAGTTGACAGACTTCTACAATATTATAACAAAAAAGACGTTATAAACTCAATACCGAAATAACGTAATAACGTAATACCGTAATACCGAAAAAACAAAAGAACGAAAAAACGAAAAAACGAAAAAAAAACAAAAAAATGAAACACCTCAAAACAGCCCTCTTCCTCCTTGCCCTTGCAGCCTTCTCCTCCCTGTCGGCCCAAATCCGTATCCCCGACACCAAGGTCAGCTTCGATTTCCCCAACGGCGGATGGAAATACCTCCAAACCAGCAAAATCAACGAAAGCACCAACGTCTACCTCTACTCCTTCTCGTCCAGGTACATCGTCGATGCCGCCGGTGACACCGTCATCCCCTTCATGCGCATATATGTACGGAAAAACTTCTCAGGCACCGTCTACGACCTCGCCTACAGCCGTTTCATGACACAACCCTTCCAGTCGCTCGACGAATTCAACTATCCCAACGGCTCGTTCGGATACCTCGGAGCATACTCTAACGAGGAAGACGGCAAAGACTACGAATTCCGCATGATATACCTGAAAGACGGCAACACAGCTCTCGAAATCAGACTCGAAACCACACTCGACACCTACGACCAGTTCGAACAAGAGTTCCTCGACATACTAAATACCATCAAAATCAACAAATGAAAAAAACTCTACTCCTCTTTTTCGCCCTCCTTCACGCCTCCACAATCATCGTCTTCGCTCAAGACGATGCAGACCACTATACACGCCTCTACGACAAAATCTACAAGGCCTACGTCAAGGAACCCAACAACGTGGCCAACATGCTCGACATGGCCATATTCTATGCCGACTCCATCAACCCCATGCACAACTATGCTACGGCAATGAAATACATCTCCGCAGCAGAATCAGAGTTCATCGAGATCATTCAAGACCGCGACCGCTACCGCGAGGCTTCAAAACTGATGAAAAAGAAAATCACTATCGAACTCCTGCGACAGCACAAACGCTCCATCACCTATAGCGCACGCCACTTCCTCGAAAGCCAGGACAACCCCTCCGACGCTCTCCTCGACACCTACTCCGCAGCATTCAAAGACGACGGCCTCACCCGCCGCATCATCGACTCCAAACGGCTTCAGTCACGGCTCGCCGCAACACGACAGGCCAACACCCTCGCGGCATACAAGAATTTCCTCCAGAACTATGCCGCCACCATCGAAGGCGAAGAGGCAGCCAAAGAAATGACTTCACTTGCACTCAGCATCACCGCCAACGCCAAACGCGAAACGCAGGTCGACTCCATCCTCGACGGATACCTCGACCTCGCTCCCGTCCAGACAGCAGCATTCCAACGCAAAAGCGACATCGCCTACAACAAACTCCTCGCCAACCCCACCGCGCAGGCCTGTCAGTCGTTCCTGACACGCTTCCCCGGCAGCAACCACTACTCCAAAGTCCTCGAGCGTATGGACCAACAGCTGCAAGCCTCATTCTCGCAACTCAGCACTCCACAACAGTTCGCCGACTTCGCTATCGACTACCCCGACAACCCCCTCGCCGAAAAAGCTATGGTCAAACTCAAAAAGGCCATCACCGACCAGCGCGACATGCAGGCCCTCAAAATATACATGGACAACTTCCAACTCGACGTCGACTACAACGACATCTACCTCCAATACTACAACTGGCACACCGAAGAGGGCAACCTCGCACCAATCCAGGCCTTCGCCGACAACAACCCCGACTTCCCCTACCAAATGGCCCTCCAGGACGAACTGAAACGTGCAACCGTTATCGACTCCATCGACATCAGCATGCCCTTCCATGAAAAAGACTTCCGCAGCTGGGCCTCCAAAATCTACCACCTCACAGGCAAGAAGGTCTCCTTCGTCGCACTGCAACGCACCCTCCAAGGATTCATAGCCAACAAGCAGTGGAACAAAATACCCGAACGGCTCGACTATTTCACCCTCTCCTTCGAAGACCACTGCACCGACCAAGTGGCCGAACTGCGCTCCATAGTCCTTCAGCCCACCGACCCACGCATCAACTTCACTCCCGTCGTCCGACCCGCCTATGACATGCTCCATCCCGTCCTTCACCCCGATGGCAGACGCATCTTCTACAACCGCGTCGTCGACGGACACCTCGCCATACAATGCGCCGTCGCCACACCAGCCAAGAAAAACACCGTCTGGCGCAGCACCGGCAACATCAACTTCGTCAACATCGAGAATGCCGACATCCAACTATTCAGCCTCTTCGCAGACGGACGCAAAATGCTCATCGGCAAAAACGGTGACATCCTCGTAGCCGAAGACAGCGAAGCCGGATGGTTCGTCACCGAAACACTCCCACAACCCGTCAACAGCCCCTATCGCGACTACGACGCCTTCATGCTGCCCGACAGCAGCGGCATCCTCCTCGCCTCCGACCGCCCTGGCGGACAAAACCTCCAGCCCTCGCGCTCCCTCTTCCACGGCGACACCGCCCTCGCCTCCGACATCTATTTCGTACCCCTCACCCCTCGCGGATGGGGCAACCCCGTCAACCTTGGCATCTCCGTCAACTCACCCTACATGGAATGTTCCCCCTCCATTACCGACGACCTCAAAACACTCTACTTCGCCACCGACGGACGTGGCGGCCTCGGCTATGCCGACATCTACTACGTCACTCGCGACAACACTAACGACTGGCAACACTGGAGCCAACCACGCAACTACGGCAAAGAGGTCAACACCGGCTTCAACGAAATCTCCGCAATCCTCACTCCCGACAACTCCACCCTCCTCATCTCATCCAACGCCCATGGCCATTACGGATGCTACTCCGCCACCGCCATCCACACCATCAGCAGCGACCTCGTCACCGTCAACGTCCACTCTCAAAGCGTAGGCTTCTCCTTCGATATCGTCGATGCACAGACACACACACGCCTCTCCCACACTGCCCTGCAGCCCGACTCCTCCTGGACCACCTCCCTCTACCACGACAAGTCCTACATCCTTTACCCTCGCTGCAACGGCCTCTTCATGCCTTCCATATTCTTCTCGCCAGCACAGACACAATCCCTACAACCCCAAGCCTATAGCATCGCCACGTTGCTCAACGGCACAACCAAGGCAATCCCCCTGCCAGGAATAGCCTTCGAGCCGCGCCGCTCCTCCCTCACACCAAATTCAGATATCGACATTGACGGCCTCGCACACTTCCTCCAAGCCAACCCGCAAGCCGCCGCCGAAATCATATCCCACATCGACGATGCCGACGACACCTTCAGCTTCAACCTCTCGCAAGCTCGCGCCAAAGAAATCAAAAACAAACTCATACTCAAAAATATCGACCCCGACCGCATCATCCTCTCCCCCTACGGCAACAGTCTCACCAAACGAGGCCAAGCCTCCGAGTCCATCTCCATACTCTTCCACGACACCCACTCAACCCATTAAACCCTTACCCCAATTAGTATAATTCGCGATTTGCTTGAAAAAAAAACCTTAATGGCAACATATTATTACGCTCAATTCGTTTAATTGCTCATTGCATTTTCTTTACTCATTAGGTATTCGCAGGCATACCACGACGTTTGAAAAGTAATTATTAGAGGTGCCCTAAAAAACAAATTCGCTGGTTTATAGACATATTATTCGCTAAATTCGTGTTCAAAAAAACATATCATGGAAAAGCACAAAACCCTGTTGTTCGAAGGACGTGAACTCCACTATCGCGACGAAGGCCGCGAACACCCCTGCACACTCGTCCTCCTCCATGGATTCCTCCAGAACCTCAATGTATGGAGCTCCCTCATGCTCTCCTACATGCGCCACATGAGGGTTATCACTATCGACCTCCCAGGACACGGCTACAGCGACACCTACTCCGACGTCCACACCATGGATTTCATGGCCAACGCCGTCAAGCACGTCCTCGACCACGCAGGCGTCCAGCGCTGCGTCCTCGCCGGACACTCCCTCGGCGGCTACGTCGCACTTGCCTTCGCCTCCAACTACAGCTACATGCTCAACGGTCTCGCACTCCTACACTCTCACGCCATGGCCGACAGCCCTCAGAAAAGAGAACAGCGCGACCAACTCTGCCGACAGGTACACCTCAACCGCGCAGGATTCATCGTCGACTTCATAACCAACCTCTTCGACCCGTCCAAACGTGAGCCTCTCGCCCAAGACATCAAGGAACTTCGCGACCAATGCCTCGAAACTCACGAAAACGGCATCCTCGCAGCACAGCGCGGCATGAAACTCCGCACCTCGCGCATCTCAACACTCGCCACACTCCAGGTCCCTGTGCTGTTCGTCTACGGCAAAAACGACCCCCGAATCCCTCTCGAAGAAGGCCTATCCCAAGCAATGATACCACAGCGCTCCGAAGTCCTACTCCTCGACAACGTCGCTCACATGTCCTTCATCGAAGAACGCGACTATGTCCGCGACCGCCTCGACGACTTCTGCAAACAATGTTACAAGTGCCAGTTGCACGCATAGAGAAGCCCCTGTGCGTGGCAGCCCCGTTAACCTTCTATGTTACAAGTGTCCGTAGCGCAAAAGCAATTAATAGAGACTCCGACAATTCTCATTTTTTAGAAACATTATCATGAAAAAAATTCACCTTTTGTCGTGCCATAAACCTAAGTTCCATCTGCACATATACCTTCGGCAATGAATATATTTCATGGTCGGGAGAAAACAATTCTGCCAATCAGCCTCCTTATCTACTACGCCAATGACAACGGAAAGCACCACGTCGACATCTTCGACTCAAAAGGTCTCCTGGTCAAATCTATTGACTATTCTGGTTCCTCTATCGAAATCGACTTGTCATCTCTTCCCAATGGCACCTACTACATCCGCCTTACCTATAACGGCATGCAAGGGGTGCGCACAATTGTCAAACATTAAGGGAAAATACACATATAACACCCATCATTATCAATACAATACACATTTAGCCCAAAATTAAACAAAAAAAATTTCACCACATCAGAAAAATGTAGTACATTTGTTTTCTCAAATAAAAACAAATTTTTAACATAAATATTTGATTAAGATGAAAGTAAACGAAATTATGGCTAACCTGGAAGCCAAACATCCGGGCGAAAATGAGTACTTGCAGGCCGTTCGCGAGGTCCTGGAGACCATCGAAGAAGAATACAACAAACACCCCGAATTTGAGGCTAACAAAATCGTCGAGCGCATCGTAGAGCCCGACCGTATCTTCACCTTCCGCGTGACTTGGGTCAACGATAAGGGCGAAGTCTGCACCAACCTCGGCTACCGCGTTCAGTTCAACGCTGCCCTCGGCGCATACAAAGGCGGTCTCCGCTTCCACAAAGCCGTTAACGTCAGCATGCTGAAATTCCTCGGTTTCGAGCAGATCTTCAAAAACAGCCTCACCATGCTGCCCCTCGGCGGTGGTAAGGGTGGTTCTGATTTCGACCCCGTCGGAAAGAGCGACGCCGAAATCATGCGCTTCTGCCAGGCCTTCATGTACGAACTCTGGCGCAACATCGGTCCCGACCAGGACAGCCCTGCTGGTGACGTAGGAGTTGGCGGTCGCGAAATCGGCTACCTCTATGGCGCTTACAAGAAACTCGCTCGCGAGCACAGCACCGGCGCTCTCACCGGAAAGAGCTACGGCTGGGGTGGTTCCCTCATCCGTCCTGAAGCTACCGGCTTCGGCGCTATCTACTATGTAGACCGCATGGTCCGCGAAAAAGGCGACACCCTCGCCGGCAAACGCATCGCCCTCTCTGGCTTTGGCAACGTCGCTTGGGGTGCTGCTACCAAGGCTGTTGAACTCGGCGCTAAAGTCGTCGCCATCTCTGGCCCCGACGGTGTCTGCGAAATCGAGAACGGCATCACCAAAGACATGATCGACTACATGCTCGTCATGCGCGCTTCCAACCGCAACAAGGTTCAGGATATGGCCGACAAATTCCCCGGCCAGGCCAAATTCACCGCTGGCAAGAAATCATGGGTCGTCAAATGCGACATCGCTATGCCCTGCGCTTTCCAGAACGAACTCGCTGAAGAAGATGCTAAGATGCTCCTCGCTAACGGCGTGAAGTATGTTGCTGAAGTCTCCAACATGGGTTGCCAGCCCGCCGCTATCGCCGCTATCCAGGCCGCTAAGGTTCCCTTCGGACCTGGCAAGGCCGTCAACGCTGGTGGCGTCGCTACCTCTGGCCTCGAAATCTGCCAGAACGCTGAGCACCGCAACTGGACCGCTGAAGAGGTCGACAAGAACCTCCATACCATCATGAACAACATCTATGACATGTGCGTTGAGCACGGCCGCGAGGCTGATGGTCACATCAACTATGTCAAGGGTGCTAACATCGCTGGTTTCATGCGCGTAGCTAAAGCTATGGTTGCACAGGGTATCATCTAATCCATACACGATATCCCATACATTACGAAAGGCCGCCCTCCGGACGGCCTTTCCTTTTCTCAAAAAAACACAAGCCCTGGTACGCAAACCTTGGTACGCAAGCATCCCTGCTTGCGAAAAAAACACACCCTCATACCTCAAATGAAGCACATCGAAATCATCAACGGCCCTAACCTCAACCTCACAGGCTTACGGCAGCCCGACATCTACGGCAGCACAACAATGGAGCAGATGCTTGCCGACCTCCGCAAACAATTCCCAAATATACAGATAGGCTACTTCCAGAGCAACATCGAAGGCCAGCTCATCGACCGCATCCACCAAGTCGGCTTCTCAGCCGACGGCATCATCATCAACGCTGGCGGATACAGCCATACCAGCGTCGCACTCCACGACGCCATAGCCTCCGTGCCAGCTCCCGCCATCGAAGTCCATCTGAGCAATATCTTCGCTCGCGAAGACTACCGACACCACTCGCTCCTCACCTCCGCCTGCCGCGGAATCATCTGCGGACTCGGAATCCACGGCTATTCCCTCGCCATCCAAAACCTAATCAGCTAAGATCAAGTAAAAAAAAATAAATAAACCAGAAATATTCTACCATATAATATTTTTTTTTTTTTGCAAAAAACAAAACAATCGTATATAATAATTATTCATTTAATAACAAAACATTTATAAAATTAATTGAAGTATGAAAAAAACAATTTTCCTTATGGTAACCTCTAAAAATTCGTTTAATTATCTTCGTTGACATTTCTTTGGCTCGGAAAAGCAAACAAGTTTTCTTTTCTCTCGCTTTGCGAAACGTTCGCGTTTTGCCTGCAAAACAAATTTTTATTTTCAACAAATTAATTCGTTAAATTCATACAATTCGCCGTTTATAAAAAAAATTATTAGAGGTGTCGTTTAGACAACACACGCCACAAAAACGGCCCCATGTGTGTAATGAACCCCGAAAGTTGGACAAAAAACTTTCGGGGTTTTATTATGAGGAAAAGACACACGATTGAGGAACGGATACAAGCCGTCAGGAGCGAAGTCCGCAAGCCCTTTCGAAGTCCTTGCGGAGCCCTCGGCCCAGGGTGGTCTGTTGGGCCACGAATTCCCCCCGGTTGGCCTCTACGGGCTCCCATCCCTCCGGCGTCAACGCCATATCCCAGCCGATATATGTCATGCCGTCCATCGCCAGGGCCATCTGTCGCGTCAGCACCAACAGCTCCTGCCACCGAGGTATTTGCTCGCCCTGGTAGCGTATGCCGCTGTCGGGATGGAACAGGTATACGTTGCCGTGCTCGTCGTATCCTTCGGTGATGATGAGGCCGCTGGCATCGTCGATGGAGGCGAAGATGCCACCCTGCGCCCCGTTGTCCACGAACACCCCTTTCCGGCCTGTGCGAATGAACGAGGTGAAGAACTTCACCTCGCCGCCCCTGCGGAAGGTGTTGATGCGTATGGTGTTCACCGAGTCGGCGTTCCACCTTGCCGTGGCCTCGTCCTGACGGATGCACTGCTCGACAAGGTAGCCTTTGCGGCTCTCCAGCAGCTTCTTCCATTCCTCTCTTGTCGAAGCCCGCAGCAGCTCCACTCCGCGCCCGCCGCATTGGTTGGCGGGCTTGGCCACCAGGCGTCCTTCCCGTTCGCCCAGGGCGACGGCCTCCTGCAGCGAGGCCATGTCGTCCAGCCGCACAATCTGCCGGTGGTAGTGGGGCTTCAGCCGTTGGTAGGTCTTCCATTTGTTGGCCACCGTGCACTCGCCCGCGCGGCTGTTCACCCTCCGGCACAGCTTGTCCCTCACGGCGTCGGTCAGGTATTCCCGCCGCTCCGCCTCGCCCTTCCCGGCGAAGCCGTAGAGGTCGTATTCCTCGTAGAAGGTGCCGTGCAGCAGCGTCTCGTGGCATTTGTCTCTGTCGCCTCCGGCCAACGCCAAATATCGGCGGTACTTCCACGGCAACAGGGTCTTATACAATAATATATACGGGTGCATAACCATTGTTTTCTGCTGCAAAGTTACTATTTTTTTCGCAATCGCGGAGCAAAAGTTCTCTCTGGATGCTCTTTGCCATCAATATATTCTGGACGGACTACTTGTTTGACTGCTTCCTCATCGGGGGCTGGTTTTTCACCTGAAACCTGTATTATTGTATGAAAAGAATAGAAATCATCAACGGACCCAACCTCAACCTTACCGGTCGCCGCGAGCCGGAGATTTATGGCAGCACCTCCATGGAGCAGTGTATCGACGGGCTGCGTAGTCGTTTCCCCGACGTGGAGATCGGCTATTTTCAGAGCAACGTAGAGGGTGAACTCATCAACCGCCTACACCAGGTAGGTTTCTCTGCCGACGGCATCGTCATCAATGCCGGAGGCTACAGCCACACCAGCGTAGCCCTCCACGACGCAATAACCTCCATACCGGCACCCGCAATAGAAGTCCATCTGAGCAATATCTTCGCTCGCGAAGACTACCGACACCACTCGCTCCTCACCTCTGCCTGCCGCGGAATCATCTGCGGACTCGGAATCCACGGCTATTCCCTCGCCATACAAAACCTGATCAACTAAAATCAAGTAAAAAATAAATAAACCAGAAATATTCTACCATATAATATTTTTATTTATATTTGCAAAAAACAAAACAATCGTATATAATAATTATTCATTTAATAACAAAACATTTATAAAATTAATTGAAGTATGAAAAAAACAATTTTCCTTATGGTAACCTCTAAAAATTCGTTTAATTCGCGTTTTGTTTGCAAAACAAATTTCTAAATATCAATTCGTTTAATTCGTACAATTCGCCGTTTTAAATAATTATTAGAGGTACTCTTAATTCAGAATAATTAAAACTTTTACACGATGAAAAAAATTATTTTCACCCTTTTGGTTATCAACTCTGCTATAAGTCTGCATGCTCAGACTCCTATTTACACTAATGATTTAATATACGGATTGGACACCATAAACAGCAGATACGACAAGTTATACTACTCTGAATGGTATGATGAATGTCCCCGATTCAATTCCGATAGCGCTGAATTTTTAAGCATGATATACAGCTGCGGACAAGGCGTCTCTCTGCGGGAAAACTACACCCCGCGGGGTCTTAAGGTAAACGGAATTGCCGCACTTGTCAAAGTTTGCAACTATTTTGATGACTCCTTTTGGCTTGACACAACAAGACTCCCGGAATACGTGTATGCTTTTCAATGGACAGATTCCCAAACAGACAGCTTAATACTCATCGATTCCGCACGATGGGACACCGTCACTCCTAAAGTGATGAGATTCCCAACCATATCCGACTCCTGCAACCAAAGAGACACAATCAGATACCCTAAATATCTGTATTGCTATATTTATGAAGCTTATTTCAACAAACCGATTACGGTCGATTCCACCTTCTTTCTTGGCGGGACCTACAACAGTAATGTCAGAGAAGACGGATGCCACATCTACAAACCCGTAACGTACTTCATCATCCAACCTTTACGGTCTAACGAATGTCCTCTCAAATACTACAAAAACTATTATGGCAAATTAGGACATTACTTAATCTATAGACCTTTTCTAAACGAAAGCAAACACGGACAGTTCCTTCCTATTGTCGACTACCACAACATCCATGTCATCTCTAACGACAGCACAATGGGGTCCGTGTCTGGAAGCACACGGATTCCCGAACCTTGGCAAGACACTATTCAAGCCTTTCCAAACCCTGGCTTTATATTCTCACACTGGAACGATGGCAATACTCAGAATCCTCGCATAGTGTCTCCGACATCCGACACATCCTTCACCGCTTTTTTCAAGATGCCGGAGGACCTGAGTGTCAATCTGTACTCCAACAACGACGAATGGGGTAGTGTTATTGGCTCAGGCATCTATCCCGAACAGCAACAAATAACCATTCAGGCCATTCCTAACAATGGATTCATTTTCAACAAGTGGAACGACAACGATTGGCACAACCCCCGAACTTTCACTCTCACACAGGACACTTCCTTTACCGCCGAATTCGAGCCAGACCCGGTCCTCATAAACACCACAGAACTCCTTGGTATAAACATACTTCCAAACCCAGCCCACGATAAAATCAACATCCTGTCCGATTACACCATCGAAAAAGTGGAAATCTACTCCGTCAACGGGAAAAATCTACTCAGCAAAAATATCAATTCCATTTCCGCCACAATCGATGTATCCATGCTCCCTAACGCCACCTACATTGTACGCATTAAAACCTCGAACGGCATAGGATTCAAGAAACTCGTCATCAATCTCTGAAAATTCATTCAATAACTGCTCCGTCAACCAAAAAAAAACGTATCTTTGTAGTTGGTTCTCACCTCTTATCTCACCCATAAGATGGTGATATATATATTATTGCATCAATAAATAATGAACACCGACCGCTTCAAAAACTACGAAGACAACGTAAAACTACTCGTGCTGGACTTCGAATCCATGGAACGACGTGGCAGCAACCGCTACTTCGATGTCGACCAGATGGAGACTATCATTGATTTCTATCTCGAAACAGCCGATAGCGAAATGCTCGAAAAATCAGTCCGATACGGAGAACAACTTTTCCCCACCTCTAACGAGATACGACTGCGTCGAGCCCACCTGCTATGCTTCAAGGAACGGTATGACGAAGCCCTCAACCTGCTGAAACAACTGCAGCAGATAGAACCCAACGACACCGACGTGCTCTATGCACTTGGCGTCGTATACGGCGCTCTCGACCAGCACCGCAAAGCCATACAATACTACCACAAGGCCGAAGCCGACGGATACGAACTCGCCACCATCTACGCCAACATCGCCGACGAATACGCCAAAATGGACATGCTGGCCGATGCCCGCACCTACTACCGCAAAGCCTTAAGCATCAACCCCGACGACGAACATTCCATCTTCGAACTGGCCAACTGCTACGAAGACGAAGGTCTTACCGACAAATGGATTCGCTTCTTTAGCAACTTCGTCGAACAGCACCCCTACTCACGCACAGCATGGTTCTGTCTGGCAGAAGCCTACGTAGTCGAACAACTCTACGAGAAAGCTATTGACGCATACCAATACGCACTGGCCATCGACGACAATTACTTCGACGCCTACATGCAGCTCGCTTCGTGCCACTTCGCCATGGACGACTACTCCAACGCCGTGGCAACACTGCACGAATCTCTCGCTCACACCGACGACAAAGCCTACGTCTACTACCGCCTGGGCGAAATCTTCAAGAGCCAGAACAACATAGTTACCGCCAACGTATACTATCGCAAGGCCGTGAACGAAGACCCCTACTATGCCGAAGCTTGGCACATGCTGGCACTCAACTACGGCATTACGCATTCCTACTATGCCGCCATCGACGCCATCGAGCGAGCACTGAAAATCGACCGCGAATCGCCTGTCTATCTCACCACTCTCGCATTATTATATGCCGACAACGGCGACTTCGACAAAGCCGAGGAAGTCTTCGACAAAGCCATACCCTACTACTCCGACTTTGAACAGGGATGGCTCGTCTACACCGACTGCCTCATCATGCAGGAACGCTTCGCCGACGCACGCGAAGTGCTCGTAAGGGAACTCCCCGACTGCGACCTCGTCCTCGAATTCAGCAAACGCCTTGCTCTCTGCTACTACAACCTCGGACAGCGCAACCTCCTCTTCAACGCCGTACGCGACTGCATCTGCGAAGAAAACGGCGAACAGCAACTGCTCGACTATTGCCCCGAACTCAACAACGACTACGAGGTGATGAACATCATAGAATCGCACCGACGCGAATCGCAAAAAAACCAACAACAATAATAAACCGCTACAGAACAATGAAAAAGCTCCTAACGCTTATATATCTGGCATGCCTTGCTCTTCAACTGTGTGCTCAATCGGCAGACGACAGCATCATCGCCTTCGAGACCGATGAAGCCGAATTCATAGCCCACGACATGACCGACGACGAGGCTGCCACAGCCGACTTCAACAACAACCCGCTGTCGCACGCCGGCCACAACTCAGCCGAACAAATAGCCGAAGACGAAATCGCTGCCGAAGCCACACACTACCACGGCTGGGTGGCCAACGTCGTCCAATGGTACGGACACCACGTCTCCTACACCGCTGTCGGTGCCCTCATGACCGTCGAAAGCTCTTTCATTCCCTTCCCGTCTGAAATCGTCATACCTCCGGCCGTCATGGTCGCCGCCGACCCGGCAACGGACAACGACATGAAGATATGGCTCATCGTACTCGTCGGCACTCTCGGCGCACTGCTCGGCGCTTACATCAACTACTTCCTCTCCCGATGGCTCGGACGACCCATCATCTACAAGTTCGTTGACAGCAAATGGGGACACGCGCTGCGTCTCTCGGGCGAGAAAATGGAACGCGCCGAAAAATACTTCAACGAACACGGCATCGTCAGCACACTCGTCGGACGTCTCATTCCCGTCATCCGACAGCTTATCTCCATCCCCGCCGGACTGTCGAAGATGAACATCGGCACCTTCACATTCTTCACCTTTCTCGGTGCCACCATCTGGAACTGCGTCCTCGCCCTCCTCGGCTTCCTCGCCGTCAAAGCAGGCGGCATGGACTTCATCTACAAATACAGCGGACTCCTGTCCAAAGTCATCATCGTTCTCTTTGCCGTGGCGGTGCTCTTCTTCATTGTCCGCTCCATCATCCGCAAACGCAAACAATCAGCACAATGACCGCCGACAACGACAGCAATGACAACCTCGACCTGCGACGGCTGCTGCTCCGCAAAGACCGCCCCCTGCCTAAAGCAGGCTGCAGCTGGGCTTTCTACATCCTCCTCGCTGCCATCATTGTCTACCTCGTCATCATGTTCATAAAATACAACAACCTACCAAAATGAACCCTCTCGACATACGACCTCTCTTCCCTATCCTCGACCAGACAGCCTACGGCAAGCCTCTCGTCTATCTCGACAATGCCGCCACCACACAGAAACCGCTGCCCGTCATCGAAGCCCTGTCGAACTACTATCTTACCATCAATAGCAACATTCACCGCGGCGCTCACTACCTCGCAGCGCAAGCAACCGAACAATACGAGGCTACACGGCGCAAGGTGCAAGCTTTCATCAACGCCCGACACAGCCACGAAATCGTCTTCACACGCGGCACCACCGAAAGCATCAACCTCGTGGCTTTCAGCTTTGGACAACGGTTCCTCAACCCCGGCGACGAGGTCGTCATATCGGCCATGGAGCACCACAGCAATATCGTTCCTTGGCAGCTGGCCTGCCAGCGACACGGAGCACACCTCCGCACCATTCCCTTCAGCGACGAAGGCGTCCTCGACCTCGACGCATTACGCTCGCTCCTCAACGAGCACACTCGCATCGTGGCCGTCAACCACGTCAGCAACACTCTCGGCACCGTCAACCCTATTGCCGAAATCGTGAAAATAGCTCATAGTCACAACATACCGGTACTCGTCGACGGAGCCCAGTCTATTGCTCACATGACCGTCGATGTGCAGGCACTCGACTGCGACTTCTACTGCTTCTCCGGCCACAAAATGTACGGCCCCATGGGCGTAGGCATCATGTACGGACGCGAAGACCTGCTCGAGCAGATGCCTCCCTACCAGGGCGGCGGCGAAATGATAAAGGATGTCACCTTCGAGCGTACCACCTACAACGACCTGCCCTTCAAATTCGAAGCCGGCACACCCTCGGTGGGCGACGTGATCGGTCTCGACAAAGCCATCGATTTTATGCAACAGACAGGCATCGAAAATATCGCCCGACATGAGAAACAGCTCACCGACTACGCCACGCAGCAGCTGCTCTCCATCGACGGCATACGCATCTTCGGAACAGCACCACACAAGACTTCCGTCATCTCTTTCCTCGTCGGCAACGCTCACCCCTACGACACTGGCACTCTGCTCGACAAACTCGGCATCGCTGTCCGCACAGGACACCACTGCACGCAACCTATCATGGACCGCTACGGAATCCCTGGCACCGTCCGCGCCAGTTTCGCAGCCTACAACACCACCGACGAGGTCGACTCGTTCATCGCTGCCCTCAACCGCATCGCACCTATGCTGATGTAAATCCTTTCGCACGCATGCTCATATCTCTTCATATCGAAAACTACGCCCTCATCGAACAGTCCGACATATCGTTCGACAAGGGCTTCGTGGCCATTACCGGCGAAACAGGTGCCGGCAAATCAATCATGCTGGGCGCTCTCGCACTGCTCCTCGGAGGAAGGGCCGACTCGGGCGTACTCTACAACCACGACAGAAAATGCATCGTCGAAGCCCAATTCAATGTCGCTCAACTCGACTTGCAACACCTCTTCTCCGAAGCCGATGTCGACTACAACAACGACGGCATCATCATCATTCGCCGCGAGATTCTGCCCTCAGCCAAATCAAGGGCTTTCGTCAACGACACTCCCGTACCGCTCCCTTTCCTCAAGCAGCTGGGTCCCGCCATCATCGACATCCACTCGCAACACGCAAACCTGCTCCTCGCCGAAAACGGATTCCAGATTTCGCTACTCGACAGCATAGGCAACAACGCATCTGATCTCGACAAATACAAAAAATGCTACAGGCAATATACCGACCTCAAGCATCAACTCGAACTGCTGACAACACAAGAGCAACAGAACCGGCGCGACTACGACTACAACAAGTTCCTCTTCGACGAACTACAGCAGGCCAACCTCGCCGACGGCGAACAAGAGGAACTCGAACAGGAATCTTCCCTGCTCAACAACGCCGAGTCCATCAAGGAGTCTCTCGTTCAAATGGTACAAATCTGCGATGCCGACGACGAGTCTGCCCTCGCGCGACTGAACGTATGCAAGTCGCAACTCTCTAAAATAGCACACTTCAACCCCTCGCTCGCCTCACTCGCCGAACGGCTCGAATCATCGCTCATCGAACTGCGCGACATAGTCTCCACCGCCGAATCTCTCAACGACGACATCTCATATTCCCCAGAACGGCAACAGCAAGTCGACGACCGCCTCGACCTCATCTATAGGCTACAGCAAAAACATGGTGTCGACAGCATCGCCGCTCTGCTCCAGATACAACAAGATCTCGACAAAAAACTATCCAATATCGACCTCACCGACCAGCAAATCCATGAAATCATGGAGGCTGTCGACCGCACTTTCGGGCAGCTGCAAAAACTCGCCGACATACTGACATCTCGACGTACCAAAGCCGCCGAAAAACTCATGGGCGACATCTCACCTCTGCTTGATGACCTCGGCATGCACAACGCCACCCTCAAAGCTCGCGTCGACTCCACCCCGAACTATGGGCCCACAGGCAACAACTCTGTCTCTCTGCTCTTCAACGCCAACAAGGGCGGAGAACTACGCGAACTGTCCAAAGTCGCCTCTGGTGGTGAAATGTCACGACTCATGCTTGCCATCAAAGCTCTGACAGCACGCGCATCGCTGCTCCCTACAATCATCTTCGACGAAATCGACACCGGCATCTCAGGCGACATCTCCGTCAAGGTCGGCGACATCATGCACCGCATGTCTGACAACATGCAGGTCATCGCCATCACTCACCTGCCACAAATTGCAGCTCGCGCAGCTCAGCATCTCAAGGTCTACAAAGACGAAACGAGCGGCAGAACCCTGTCAAAAATCCGACTGCTCAACGATGAAGACCGACGCCACGAAATCGCCGTAATGCTCTCTTCTGACCCACCATCACAAGCAGCTCTCCAAACAGCCACCGAACTAATGTCACGCCAATAAAAAAATGCTATCCCTTCTCTTCTTCCTGCTACTCATCGTTTTCCTGCCGGCCAATCTTTCAGCACAGGCCGACTCGACGTCACTCTGGGGCTCCGAAAACACAAAAAGATTCGCCACCATGCCTATCCAGCTGCCGCTCTCGATGGCCGGCGGATTCGCCGAAATTCGTCCTAACCACTTCCATTCCGGCGTCGACATCCGCACCGGCGGCAAAGAGGGCATTAAGGTCTACGCTCCCGACGACGGCTACGTCAGCCGCATCAACATCTCGGCATGGGGCGGCGGCAAAGTACTGTATATCACTCACCCTAACGGCTACAAGACCGTCTACATGCACCTCAGCGACTTCTGCGGAGTAATAGGACGCTTCGTTCACGACTACCAATACAGCAACCACACCTTCGCTTTCGACATCGACCTTCCGAAGGATTCTATACCTGTGAAAAAAGGTCAACTCGTGGCTCTGACAGGCAACACCGGAGGCTCTGCAGGCCCTCATCTGCACTACGAAATCCGTCTCGCCGAAAACGACCAAACCATCAATCCGCTCTACTTCAACCTTCCTTACTCCGACCCCGTGGCACCCACTATTGCCGGAATCAAAATATATCCCTCCGACAAGCATTCCACCATCAACGGCAAAAACCAGGAAATCAAAATATTCCCTGTCAATAAGAAGAACCGCACTACCAACGATACAACCCTCGTCTCGGGTCCCTTCTATGTAGGCATCTACACCTACGACCAAATGGAACTCGGCGTTCGCAACAAAAACGGCGTCGACAAAATCGAACTCTTCGTCGACGGAACTCTTTTCCACCGTTACCATGTGCCAACCTTCATGTTCGAGGAAACACGTGCCATCAACGCAATTATCGACTATGCACAGTATCAACGCACACGGGAATACTACATCGTGACCCGACACCTTCGCGGCAACCGCAACAACTTCTGCATGGCTTTCAAAAACAACGGATACATCGTCTTTGACGATAACAACACTCACCGTCTCGAATATCGCGTCAGCGACCACAAAGGCAACACCACACGCCACTCTTTCTTCGTACGAAGCAGCAATCCGACATCAGCAACCCAACACTCCATTTCCGATAACGATGAACCCTCAATCCTGCAAACCGACGGTGAACCAATAACCTACTTCAAACGTTTCCGCATGCAGCGACCCGGATTCAGCACCGACATCAAACCCTACACCGTCTACGAGAACGACATGCTCATCTACCGCTGCTCACAAGACCCTGCCGGGCTTTCTCAACAGCACCACCTCTCCCTCAAACGCCATCAACTGCCTCCCCACCAGAGCTTTGACGTGGCAATATCCGCGCCCTCCTCGCTGCCGGACAACCTGACGGACAAACTCACCATCGTCTGCATCAACGGCAAAAACATCAGCGCACTGCCCACACGACACGACGGAATGCTCCTTAGGGCCTCTTCTCGCTCCTTCGGCGCTTTTGCTGTCCGGCTCGACACAGTGCCTCCTACAGTCAAACCCGTCAATTTTACCGAAGGTAAGCCTCTCAAAGGTAGTAAAATAACAGTAAAAATCACCGACAACCTTACTGGAATCGTAAGCTATAGCTGCTATATCGACGGGCAATGGCAACTGGCCGAACACGACGGCAAGACCAGCACTCTCAATGTCGATTCAGCCCTCCTCCATAAGGGGCGCAACAAGGTGACTTTCCGACTTGCCGATGCCGTCGGAAACACTGTAGAACAGTCTTGGACCATACTTAAAAACTAATCCAAAATCACTGTTTCTCACTCCAATCCGCACCTTGTTTTTGCTCGTCTACAACTACCTACATCAGAAGATTTTACATCTTTTATTCGGATTATTATATTAATTTTCAATATAATAATAGTACCATCTTATCTCTATGGCATTTTTTTTGACTTCGTGTCATAAAAAAGTTGTATCTTTGCAAATTCTAAATTGCAAATAATAAAATATATATATTTATGAAAAAACTTTTTCTGACCATAATGCTTTTCGCATTCCTGCCCATAGCGGCTATGGCTCAAAGTCCCAACATGATGTCTATGGCACGTGCTGAACTCCAGAAACGTGGCCTCGATGAAACAGAAGTACGCGCTCGACTCTTCCAGGAGGGTATCGATGTCGACAACATCCCGCCTACCGAATACGCCAACTACCAGTCGCGCATCACCAGCATTCTCAACCAGATGCAGGCCGAGAAAGCTTCGGCTGCCAACACTGCATCTGCCACCAACAACGCTTCGGAATCTGCCAACGAAGGCAACGTAACCCCAAGCCAAATAGCACAAACCACCGTGGGTGAAGCCGCAGCTGAAGTGGCTCTCGAAGAGGCTCTGACCGAAAATCACGTCTCACCCACCGCTGGCGACGACATCTACGGCCACGCCCTCTTTACTGGCAAAGGTCTCGACGTCTTCCGCACCACCGACGGTGCCCAGGCTCCCGACTCGTACGTCATGGGCGAAGGCGACGAAGTGCATATCTCCATCTTCGGCTCCTCGCAGACAGAAATACACCAACGTATCGGTGCCGACGGAAGCATCCAGCCGGCAGGTGCATCCAAGATTTTCCTGAAAGGCATGACTCTCGCTCAGGGACGCACTGCCATCCAGAACAAACTTAGCCAGCACTTCTCCTTCAGACCTGACCAAATCGCTGTAACCATCACCACGGCTCGTACCGTGAGCGTCAGCATCTACGGTGAAGTCGGCGTTCAGGGCGGTTTCACTGTCTCCGCTCTCAACACCGCTTTCAACGCTCTCGCAGCCGCCGGCGGCCCCACATCAATAGGTTCCGTCCGCAACATACAGCTCTCCCGTTCCGGAAAGAACTACAAGCTCGACCTCTACAAATACATGACCAACCCCAACGCCGACCTGAACTACGACATCCAGAACGGCGATGTCATTTTTGTTCCCATCGCCCAGAAGGTCGTCAGCATCGAAGGTGCCGTTCGTCGTCCAATGCGCTATGAACTCAGCGACAACGAGACCCTCAAAGACCTCATCAACTATGCCGGAGGTCTTCGCGCCGACGTGCTTCCCAACTTCGTCCAAGTGGAACGCTACACCGACGGTACAAAGAAATTCTACGAATACAACCTCAAAGATGTGACTTCTGGCAAAACCAAAGTTAACCTCGAACCGGGCGACATCATCCGCATCCGCAGCGGCAACGAGCCTATGGATCAGTACGTATCCATCAGCGGTGATGTTTACTACGGTGGCAACTATGACCTGGCCAAGAACCAGAGTCTTTCCACTCTCCTCGAAAACGCCAAACCGCGCTATACCGCCCGTACCGAATACGTCTACGTCGAGCGTCGTCGCCCCGACGAGACTGTTGAGGTGCTCACAGTCCCATTCCCCGGTGTTAACGGCAACCCCGACTTCACACTCAAGGAGCGCGACGCCGTCCGCGTGCTTAACCAGGCCGCTTTCCGCGATGTCGAATCCATCTCCGTCGCCGGACAGGTACGCACACCGTTCACCCGCACATTCGGACTTAATGACCGCATGACTGTCGCTCAAGCTATTGAATATGCCGACGGCCTCAAACCGAGCGTCTATCCCGTAGCATACATCTTCCGTCGCGACCTCACCAATTCCGACAAGATGGAATACATTCGCATCAATCTCGACACCGACGGCGAAACCCAACTCCAGCCCGGCGACCGCCTGAATATCTATGACAACGCCCGCTACACCACCATCGGCGAAGTCCGCGTCAGCGGTGCCGTCAAAGCTCCTTTCGGAACTGCCTACGACCCATCGCTCACTCTCCACGACATGCTCAGCATGGCCGGTGGATTTAACGTCGGAGCCGCTTTCGACCGTGTCGAAGTCTTCCGTCTTAATGTTTCCAAAAAAGAAGAATCGCAAGTCGAACTCATCACTCTCGAAGTCGACGACGAATACAATCTGGTCAACAACACCACCTTCCAACTCCAACCCTACGACCACATCGTGGTCCGTATGACCCCCAACTTCAGCCGCGGACGCTCCGTTGAGGTCAACGGCCGTGTACGCTATCCTGGTGTCTATGTCATCAACGACAACAAGACCCAACTCTGGCAGATTATCAAGATGGCTGGCGGTCTGCTCGACGATGCCGATCCATACGCTCGCCTCACCCGCACCGCAGGACGCAACCTCGGAAGCATCGGTCTCGACCTCCGCAAGGTCAAACACCACAAAAATGACCTCAAAGCTGACCCCATCCTTATGGACGGCGACGTCATCAATATCGTACGACAGGAAAACACCGTCACCATCCGCGAAACAGGTACACGTATGGCACAATATGTTCCTGCCGAATATTCTGCATCCCAGAAAACCATCGTCTATCAAGGACGCCACACGGCTCGCTGGTACGTCAAACACTATGCTGGCGGCTTCGCAGAATATGCCGACCGCAACAGCGTGACCGTAACCTATCCCAACGGACAGTCAGATGCCACCAAGCACTTCCTTGGCATCCGTCGTTCGCCTAAAGTCCAAGCAGGTGGTGTCATCACCATGCGCATGGACAACGAGAAGAGAGAGCGTGTCGAAAAACCGAAGGAGAAAATCGACTGGGGTGCCGAAGTCCGCAACTCGCTCAGCGCTCTTACATCTGTTGTCTCCATCATCCTCCTTGTCAAAAACCTGAAGTAACCTATAAATATGGACGAAAAGAACTTCTCTACTCCTGAAATTGACGAGGAATTCAGTTCCTCATCAAACGGATTCGAAGATAAAACCAATATCTCCGAACCCAAAGTCGAACATCCGCAGAACACCACCCATAGCCTTAACGACGAAGACGAGGGTGTCGATATCATGGCTATGGTACGCAACCTATGGGACGGCCGCAAGACCATCATCATCTGCACCGTCATCTTCATAGTGCTCGGCGTACTGGCTGCCATCAACATGAAGCGTACCTACACCGTCAGCACCGTCATGGTTCCGCAGCTGGGCAACTCCAGCAAGTCTGGTCTCGGAGGTCTCGCCTCTCTCGCCGGCATCGACATGGGATTCAATGCCAACAATGGTGAACTAACTCCACTGGCATACCCGCAAATTGTAAGCAGCGTGCCCTTCCGTCTCAACCTCATGCACACTCCGCTCCACTTCGACAAATGCGACACACTGATTTCAATGTACGACTACGTCGAGGCAGGATACGAGAAACCCACCGTCCTCGACTATGTAAAGAAGTACACCATCGGACTTCCGGGCGTCATCATGAGCGCTCTGAAGGGCGAAGAACCAGAGGTGGTCTACTACGATGCAGCATCAGCTACCGACAGCACTCCCCGACCGTTGGCCATCAGCATGAAGGAGTACAAGATGCAGAAGGCTTTCGAACAAATCGTCACTCTCGATGTCGACAAGAAAGAGGGATTCATCACCCTCAACGTCACAGGCAGCGAACCTCTCATGACTGCAGAATTGGCTATGAAGGCTCAGCAACTCCTGCAAGATGAAGTAACACGATTCCGCATCGAGAAGTCGCAAAGCGAATTGGATTACATCCAGGCTCGATTCAATGAAATCAAGGCCGAAAACGACCGCAACCAAATGTCTTTGGCCGTCGCCACAGACCGCACACAGAACGTTGCTACAACATCGGCTCAGATAGGCAAACAACGTATGCAGTCTAAATACAACGTCTCGAACGCCGTCTTTGTCGAACTGGCCAAACAGCTCGAACAGGCCAAGATGCAAGTCAAAAAGGACACTCCCGTCTTTACCATTATCCAGCCTGTAACTATCCCCAACAAAGCTGCCAACAGCCGCGCCAAGAAGGTCGTCATCTGGACTTTCCTCGGCTTCGTGCTCGGATGTGGCATCGTCATCTGCAAAGGCTACTGGCCCACACTCAAAGAAAAACTCGCCAAACCCGCCGAGGAACCTCTCAAATGAGAATATACCTCGTCGGATACAGCTATAGCGGCAAGTCAACTCTTGGCCGAAAACTCGCAGACCTCCTTGGTCTGCGCTTTTTCGATACAGACAAGGCTGTCGAACTCAAATACCATACCACTATCCCGCTGCTCTTCGAACGCTATGGAGAAGAGGCTTTTCGCATACTCGAACGCCAAGTGCTCTTCTCTACAGCCGACCTCGACAATGCTGTCGTCGCCACAGGTGGCGGGACTCCATGCTGCGATGAGAACATCAACTTCATACTCAAAAGCGGACTGGTCATCTATCTCAAAATGGATACCGACGACATATTGCAACGACTTGCCAGCACCCGCAAGAAGAGGCCTTTACTAATGAACAAAAGTCCTGAGCAGCAACGGCTATTCATAAACGACATCCTGCAGAAACGTATGCCTTTCTATTCTCAAGCACACATCACCACAGATGCAATGACGGCAACAGCCGACACCATCGCTACGCTGATACGGGATTACCATGCCAACTGACCGCCTATCTGTCAGACTGCATGTTCAGGAATCGCGATCACTCTGAGTTTGCCCTCTTCGGCATTGACCGAGAGACATATTATCTGTTTCCCATTGGTGAGCAGCAGATATGGTACTTTCAAAACTAAATTGTAGCGACAGGCCTGGTCTACGACTTTCTGCGACAGTGCCACTCCTTCTTTTTTGCACTCCACAATCATCCATGGCTTCACATCACGTCCATAGACCACTATATCGCAACGTTTCGTGAGGCCGTTGAGTGTTATGGCCGCCTCAACCTGCATCAACTCGAGCGGGTATCCGTATCGCTCATGAAGCATCTCGATGGTCTGTTGACGTACCCATTCCTCGGGAGTCAACCGCACCCACCGGCGCCGTACAGGATCAAATATCTTGTCGCCATCAATTTTCATATTGCAACAATATAAAAAGTTCTCACATCTCCGTTCTCAGTTCTCACATCTCCGTTCTCACATCTCACATCTCCGTTCTCACATCTCACATCTCCGTTCTCACATCTCAATATCCTCCGCCTTCGCCCTCTCCTGCGCCCTCTCCTTCGTCCTCCATTTGCGGCATTTCAGGCTTCTGCTGACGCAGACCACTGCCAATCTTGTATGTGAATCCCACGGTAACTGTTGGCGAAAGTCGTTTGGAACGCGTCACGCGATTTAGCTGTTCTGTAAATGTCTCGTGGCCCCATCCGCCAGTGCAGAACACATCGCCGACACGCAGGTTGACGGTGCCACGCTTGCCGAGCACATCTTTCTTCACCGCCAGGTCGAACCAGTAGTTTCCATACATCTTGGTCTGCAAATCCAACCACGGTGCCCAGTATTGACCAGAGAACTGTATGGTCCAATCTTTAGGAAGGGTCATGAACGAATTGAATTTTCCGCTGGCCTGGAATGCTTCGCTGCTCTTGTTGTCCAAGAGGCTCGTTCCCTCTATGCGGTTCTTGTACAGGTTCACGCTGACGTTCATCTTCCACCATTTCATCACCTGCCAGTCCACTATGAATTCCAATCCGTAATTGTAGCCGTTGTTAAGGTTCTGCGGTGCCGATGCCCAATAGCCGTCATACTCGCTGTTGTATGGCTCCCACCACGAATAGTGTGCCGCACTTGCCGAATCCCATACGAAACCGTACCAGGTAATCATATTGTTCGTTTGGCGGAAATATGCCGATGTATAGATGTTCACTTTCTCAAAACCAAGATTGTACGACAGCTCGAATGCATTGGTGAATTCCGGGTCAAGATTCGGATTGCCAAAACTGAGTTCCTGTCCCTCACGGACGTTCATATAAGGATTCATGTCCCACATGTGGGGGCGGTGCACTCTGCGGCTATAGCTGAACTGCGCACTCTGCATCTTGTTTATCTGGTACGAGATATGCAGTGTCGGATAGAGCTGCCAATAGGTCTTGTCGACGGGCTTGGTGTTGGGGTGGTTCAAGTCCTTGCCGTATGTCATTGCATACTCGCCTCTGAGTCCTGCCTGCAACGACAAGTTCTCAGCAATCTTGCCACCGTATGTGGCATAGATGGCGTGTACCTGCTGTGTGTAGTTGAAGTGGGTCGACGACAGCGAGTCGTAGCGACGGTTCAGCACATGCGTAGCGTCATACTCGGTACGGTAGTACCACGCATCCTGGTCTGGCCAGTCCATGCGGCCTTCATATCCAGTCTCCAGCTTCCACCCGTTCGCGAACGGATGCACATAGTTCAACTGAAGATTCAGAGCCTCGTGTCTGTTTTTCGATTCGGATGAGCGCAGATAGTAGTTGTTCCATATTGCACTGCTGTCGTTGCCGCTGCCCACAAAATAGGTCTGCTCTTGGCTACCCTCTCCACGCACACGGCGCATGCTGAAGGTGGCATCGGCTGTCAACTCGCGGTCTTTCTCGTCGAATTTCTTGGTATAGTGCAGGTTGAAGTTATGGTTGATATTACTGTTGTCGTTGGTGTCGATCTGGTGGTAGTCAAGCAGCCCGTTGCTGTACAGGTCTCTTGCCGTTATGTCGTTCCAGCGGTGTCGCGAGCCTCCGCGCAGCTGGTAGCTTGCCAACAGACTGTTCTTCTCATTGAAAAAGTATTCCCCACCAATCTTAATGCTACCCATGTAGTTACGACTCTGGCTGTACTGGTCGATAGTGTCGCGCGACCATACGGTGTCGTTGCGCAGTCGCTCGCGGTAGCTGTGACCAATGTGTCCTCTGCTACGTACACCGCCGTCGGCCGAAAGGAACAGGTTATATTTCTCCGTAGTGTAGTTCAAACTGAGTGTCGCCATCGAGGTGGGCATAACCGACGGCAGTACGTCGGGATAGTCGCTCCGCAGAAATGCCAGCGGTGTACCAAGATTCAGCGACGCGGCACCGTTCAGCCCCATGGCGGCCGATGCCTTGTCTTTCAGTTTTATGTTAATTATGCCAGACATACCTTCGGGGTCATACTTGGCCGACGGATTGGTTATCACCTCCACACTCTCCACACTGCTTGCCGGTGTCTGCTCAAGCAGGCTCTCCAAGTCATTGCCCATCAGTTCGTAGGGGCGTCCGTTGATGAGGACTTTCACATTGTTCGATCCGCGCAGGCTCACATTTCCATCGTTGTCGATGGCAACACTGGGCACATTCTGTAGAACATCGGTGGCTGTACCGCCACTGGCGACAAGGTTTTTGTCTACATTGACCACTCGCTTGTCCAGTTGGTACTCCACCATCGTCCTCTCGGCTGTGACCACCACGGCATCGAGTGCTGCGGACGATGGCGAGATGACAATTTTGCCAAGTGCTACCGTAGGGTGCTGCGCCGACAAGGTTACACGTTCCGAGTGAATGTATGGTGCATATCCCATGAACGTTACGCGCACAAGGTATGTGCCGTAAGGGGCATTGAGCGTAAAACTGCCGTTCGATCCGGTCATTGCTCCGACGCCTTTCACCATCGAGCTGTCTTTTGGATTCAGCAGCGTGACCGATGCGTATTCAACTCCATCCGAAGATTGCTTATCTATCACCTTGCCTGTTATCTTTCCCTTTTGGGCGTGAACGCTCACCGTCGCAAACATCATCATGCCTATCGTCAATAAAAGTCGTAGTCTCATCAAAATTAACCTGTATATTTCTTTTTTATTATTTCGTATTCAAAATTCGCATTTCCGGAATATTTATATTCCTATGACAAAACATTTTTAACAGTGCCCTGCATCAGGACGACTCATGCCTTCTTCGGCTGGCGCACATAATGAGGCATGTCAAACGGAATCTCTATCGAGTACTCGATAAGACCACCGAAGGCGCCTTCTTCATTGTACCACGGCGTCTGATATATCAGTTTCTTAACCTTGCTACCGTCCTCGAGTGTTTTCTCTATCGTATATGCATTCATCTTCTGCTGTTCCAGCAGACCTTTCAGCTTTGTCTTTGCCGGTTCCGGATGACAGTCCATAAGGTTGTTGCCAATTATCTTGTGTCCACGGCTGTTGACATCGGCACTGTGCTGGTTCATATCAACAATGTTGGCATCAGCGTCACAAACAGTGATGGCGATATTCTTAAGTCCTTCGAAATATTGGTCCATAATATGCAAATTTATTTACTGTTCAAAAACTATTATACCCTTGCACGCGGGCATCAAAGCCTGCGCAATCACTATTTTTTTTCATACAAAAAAGGTTCAAAGGGATTTGCACATCGTGCCGGGATTCCCTTCGAACCTTTCTTTCATTCCTGTTATCGGTTTTTACTTGGTATTCAGTGCAGCAAGTGCAATGCTATACAGTTTCGACTGGATGCTGTCGCCACGGCTGGTGAGGACGCAGGGAACCTTTGCTCCAACCACCATGCAAGCCAACTCGGCACCGGCAAACTTGGTGCAGGCTTTGTAGAACACATTGCCACTCTCGATGTTGGGGAAGAGCAGACCGTCGGCATCACCGGCAACCTCGCTGGTGAGTTTCTTGGTCTGTGCGCTCTCCTTGTCTATCGAGCAGTCGAGCGAGAGAGGTCCGTCGACGATGGCACCCTTTATCTGGCCACGCTGGCTCATCATTCCAAGCCATGCGCCTTCCGAGCAAGCACGCATTCCGACACTGACCTGCTCTGTTGCAGCAATAACAGCGACCTTCGGTTTGGCAATCTCAAGGCTCTTGGCGGTGCTGATAATATAGTTCAGCATGGCCTGTTTCTGCTTGAAGTCGGGATCGGGTATGATGGCAACATCCGAGCATACCAACAGTTTGTGGTACGAAGGAACCTGGAAAACTGCAATATGGGTAAGCATATCGTTCTTCTTGCCAGGCATGAGGCCTTTCTCCTTGTTGAGGATGGCGCGCATGTACTTGTCGGTGCTGAGCAGACCCTTCATGAGGAAGTCAGCCTCGCCATTGTTGACCAGCTCCACAGCTTTTGCTCCAGCCTTGTTGTCGTCAGCTTCCTGAACGAGTTTGAATTTATCGGGATTGATACCCTCTTCGGCGCAGACTTTCTTGATGGTTTCAATGTCGCCTACCAAAGTAGCGTCAACAATACCTTTGTCGATAGCCAGGCTTACAGCTCCAATAGTGTGCGAATCGTTGGCGTATGCGACGGCCAATCTCTTTTTTCCTTTGGTTTTTACGAGCTCAAGGAGTTGCTCCAACTTTGTAACCATATTATTTTAAGTTTTTTATAATTAAATCATTAAAAATAAATGACTACAAAAATACATCTTTTTTTTAAATATTGGAAAACATATTTAATATTATTAAACGACACTCTGCCCGACTTCTGAACAATAAAAAAATCACACTGCCGTTATGCAACAAATGCCTTTCATCAACAACATACTACGCTATAAGAGCCTTTCAATAGTTGGTCTCGAAAAAAACACGGGTAAAACCGTATGCCTTAACTATATACTCCATCGGCTGAACCAGATAGGGCACCAATGCGCCGTCACTTCGATCGGCGTCGACGGCGAACAGACCGACTCCGTATACGGTAGCGCCAAACCGGAGGTCACTCTCTACAACAACTCTTTCTTCATCACCTCCGAGAAGCACTACTCCCAGCGTCGGCTCGTCTCCGAAATCGTCGCCGTCGACCCTCGACGCACTTCTCTCGGACAACTGGTAACCGGACACGTCCTCTGCGGTGGCAAAATCCTCCTCAGCGGCGCCGCCTCGACCAACATGCTGCGCAGCCAAATTGCTGACTTCGCTCAGCGTGGCGTCCCTTTGACTATCGTCGACGGTGCACTGTCGCGCCTTTCGCTGGCATCACCTACGGTTACCGAAGCCATGATTCTCGCTACCGGCGCCGCAGTCTCTCCCAACATCAACCAGCTTATCTCCAAGACCCGCTTCGTCTGCCGACTTATAGCCCTCGACGAGGTCCAACCCTCTCTTCAACAGCAACTCGCACCAATAGAACGCGGACTCTGGGCCGTAGACAACGACAACAACGTCCACGACCTCCATATCGACTCGGTTTTCCTGCTCGACAAAAAGAAATCCGACATCTTTGCCTACGGCAACACCATCTTCGCCGCTGGCGCCATAAGCGACCGACTGCTCAGATTCATCTCTGCGCAGAAAGACATCACCAATCCGACTCTTATCGCACGTGATTTCACCAAATTCTTCATCACTCCTGAAACATACAACGACTTCACCCGACGCGGAGGACGCATCAAGGTCCTGCAACGCTCCAATCTCATTGCCATCTGTCTCAACCCGACCTCGCCACAAGGATACAACCTCAACTCGCACGAGGCTTGCCAGGCCCTCTCCGATGCACTCTCTCTTCCCGTCTACGATGTAAAACAAGTACAATAACGTTCCCCATGCTACTCAAAGACAAACTCTCTGCCGAACCTGGCTTCCAATATGTTGTCGACGCTCTCGAACTCATGTCGGCCTCCGGACGACGTTGCCTGCTCGCTCAGCCGCTGCTGACCGACGCACGGTCCATTCGTTCTGAACTGGACAACGTCGATGCTGCAGCTTCATGCATCCGCAACGAATCTTTGCGCCAACCGCTCTCCGTCGTCCGGCACCAACTTATGCAGATGCACGACATACAGGGCACTCTCGACAACTTACAACACAATACTGTACTCGAAGAAATCGAACTCTTCGAACTTAAAAACTTCTCTTTCCTATGCCGTAATACCATCAACGCAGCACAGACTATGGGCATCGACGGCATCCTCGCCATTCCCGACACCGACGAGGTGTTCCATCTCCTTGACCCCGACAACACCGGCATCCCCAACTTCTACATCTACGACAGCTACCACCCGGAACTCGCACCACTGCGCAAAGAACTCAAAGCTCTACAAACTCGGCTCGACTGCAGCAAAGAAGACGACAATGCCGACCTCCAAAGGGCTATAAACCAACTCTTCGACCAGCAAAACGCCATCCAGCAGCAGGTCATCGCCCAACTCTCATCACAACTCGCTCCTTTCCACGACATTCTGCAGACTGCTCTCGACCGTATGGCATACACCGACCTGCTCCTCGCCAAAGCCACCCTCGCCGAACAATGGCAGCTGTGCCGACCCGAAATACTTGATGCCGAAAGCAACGAAAACTCTTCATACTCTTCTCTTTGGAACCCCCGACTCAAACACCGCAACGAGTCCGTCGGACAACGCTACCAACCCATCGACATAGCCCTCTCGTCAGGTGTCTGCCTCATTACGGGTGCCAACATGGCTGGCAAAACAGTCCTCCTCAAAACCATCGGCATTGCTCAGCTCATGGCTCAGTTCGGATTCTTCGTACCAGCCTCCACTGCTCGCATCCGACCCGTCAGCGATGTGGCATTCTGTATCGGTGACGAACAGAACGAGATGAATGGCCTATCCTCTTTCGCCTCCGAAATAACCAAAATAAGCTCAACTCTCGTACGCGCGCGCTCCGAACTGCTACTAATCCTCATCGACGAACCGGCCCGTACCACCAACCCTATCGAAGGAAAAGCCATAGTCCAATCTATCGCCACACTCCTCGACAACGAGCCCTCTACAACCCTCATAACCACCCACTACAGCCAGCTCGCACTACCCTGCCGCCGACTCCGTGTCCGAGGTTTTGTCGAAGGACTGGTAGACATCCCTCTCTCGCCCGAAAACATCAACCGTTTTATGGACTACTCTCTTCTCCCCGACGAGAGCGACGACGTCCCACAGGAGGCACTTCGCATCGCCGCCATCCTGCAATGCGACCCCGAAATGCTCGCCATTGCTAAGCAGAAACTCAATCCTCAGAGCGACCTCTCTTTCAAAAAAAATATTAATTCATAAAAGACAACCCTGTTTTTAAAAAAAAGTTTGTACTTTTGCACCACTTTTTTTACGAATAAAATTTCTAATCAAATGAAAAAGCATACCAATTTCTTTATGTCTATAATGCTTATTGTTAGCATTATAGCACCTTTCGGAAAAGCCAATGCAGGCGATGTCGACAAAAATACGGCCCGCAAAGTCGGAGCCTATTTCCTCGCTTCACAATTTGGCGAAAAATCCATCACAGACAATTCTCTCCAATTGGTCTATGAAATTCCCAACACTCTCCAGAACATTACCGCCGTATACGTTTTCAATACTAACGACCAACGCGGCTATGTCGTCGTCGCTGGCTCCGACTGCGTCGACCCCATCATAGCCTACAGCACCGAAGGCGCTCTCGACCCTAACAACATTCCTCCCAGCATGATGTGGTGGCTTAACGGCACCGCACAGGATATCGTATATGCCCAGAACAACAACCTCGAACCTTCACGCGAAGCTGCCAAAGAATGGGATATCCTTATCGACCACCAGCTGCCCTACTTCGGTAGCGCCAAGGAAACCGTCCAGCTCATGACCTCCAAGTGGGACCAGTCGCCGCTCTACAACAATCTCTGCCCTGTCGATGACGGCGGACGATGCGTCACCGGCTGCGTCGCTACTGCCATGGCTCAAATCTTGTACTACTGGAAATACCCCCGCGTCGGACGCTACTCTAACTACATCTTCCTCAACGGAGAAGCTTACGAAGCCAATTTCGCCAACACTTACTACAACTACGACCTCATGGTCGACCGTCTCACAAACAACTCTACACCGGAACAAATTAACGCCGTCGCTCTCCTAAACTACCACTGCGGTATTTCCGTCGATATGGATTACAGCTCCGAATCCTCCGGAGCCCGTTCCGCTAAAGTCCCCTATGCTCTCCAGCGCTTCTTCAAATATGAGAAAGACAGCCTCAACCACATCCTCCGCAGCGACTCACGCTACTACCATCCCAACAACTCCACCACAGCCAACCAGAAGGACTCCAACTGGTACAACGACATCCTTGAGCAACTCATGAAGAAACGTCCCGTTTTCTACGCCGCTGCTGACGTTTCCAGCACAGGTGCCGATGCACGCCACGCTTTCGTCTGCGATGGCTACAACACCGCCAACAAGTTCATGCACTTCAACTGGGGATGGGGCGGCTCTGGCACAGGCTGGTGCAATGTCTACAACTCTAAACTCAATACCGGTCGCGGCTACAACTTCACCGCCGAGCACCAGGCCATCCTTGGCATCACTCCTCCGCTCGACAGCATCCCTGAAAACATGCGTCCTACTTCCAACGTGGCCATCAACACTGTTCCTGACCCGTTCCAGGCCAACATCACTCCCAACCCGGCTTCCGACCACATCGCTGTATACTACCAGATTCAGGGCGAAAACAGCGTACCTATGCAGATCTATGACGCAACAGGACGCCTCGTGAAACAGATACCGCTGACGCCGGCATCGACACGCATATCCGTCGACATCAACGACCTCAAAGCCGGAATTTACATCTGCCGCATTCAAGGTCACACACGTAAATTCATCGTCAAGTAGTTTTTTTTCATACTTCAAAGCAAGCGTCCCCTCCCGGGACGCTTTTTTTTCTTCTCTATGTTCCGTTTCAACATACTATTGTTGAAACTTTTACGTTATTGATATTAATCGAACAAAAAAAACAAGTACTTTTACACATCTAAAACTATCCTAAAAGAAATAAGTATGTCACTCATCAACAGTATTTTATTGCAAGTGGAGACGGCCGACGCCGTCGAAAAAATCTCAGTTCTTTCCCTTGCCACCAAAGGCGGCTGGGTCATGGTAGTGCTCGTATGCCTCCTGATTCTGGCTCTCTACATCTCCATCGAGCGTTTCCTCGCCCTCAACCATGCCCTCAAGGACGACTCAACGCACTTCATGAACAACATCCGCGAATACGTCCACAAAGGCGACATCGAAGGAGCTCGCAACCTCGCCAAAAGCACCGACACCTCCATCGGACGCATGGTCGCTAAGGGTCTCTCGCGTCTCGGACGACCGCTTTCCGACATCCAGACTGCCGTAGAAAACGAAGGCAAAATGGAAGTGGCAAAACTCGAAAAACGCGTCTCGCTCGTCGCCACCGTCGCTTCTTTGGGCCCCATGCTCGGATTCCTCGGTACCGTCACCGGTATGGTCAAAGCTTTCCAGGATATGGCTCATGCAGGCAACAATATTGACATCCAACTCCTCTCGACAGGTATCTACGAAGCCATGGTCACCACCATCGGAGGCCTCATCGTCGGTATCATAGCCTACTTCCTCTACAACCTCATCGTCAGCCGAATCAACAAGGTTGTCATGCAACTCGAAGTTCGCTCAATGGAGTTCATGGACCTTCTCCACGAACCGGCATAATAAAGGTTAATGTTTAAAGAGTTAAGGAATACCTCACACCATGATACGAAGTCAAAACCAAATAAAAATCGAGAGCGGAACGTCGTCAATGTCCGACCTCGTCTTTCTGCTCCTCATCTTCTTCATGCTCACCTCCACGCTCATCAGCCCTAACGCCGTGAAGCTCTTCCTGCCCGAAAGCAACAACAAGACCATGGCCAAAGAGAGCGTGACGGTCTACATCTCCGACCTCGGCGGCGAAGTCGACGAAAGCTCGCTGGCTCGTTGCCAGTTCCAGATCGACGAAACTCCACTCACGGCCTCTGTCGGCTCTGAACTTGTCGACGAAATGAAGGGAGTCCTCATCAATGAACTCGACCGACTCGCTCCTGGCGACCCCGAAGCCGGCGTCTTTGTCCGTGCCGACCAGACCGTTGATGTGCAGTACATCGTCAATGTCATCGATGCCGTCAACCAGATCAACAAAGACCACGGCACCAAACACAAAGTCGTCCTCGGAACTCAACAGTCCCGCTAAACACCTCATATCTCATGCAACAAGAGAAAAAAGACAAAACCATATCGGCCCTTGCCACTCTGACCATCATGCTCCTCACGCTGGCGCTCTGCTCGTGGCTGGGTTACAAACTTCCTAACCCGCCTATCGAGGAAGAGGGTATGGGAGTTGCTGGCGAAGTGCTTGGCGAAATAGAAGGTTTCGGCAACAACGACAACGCCACATTCGACGAGTCGAGTGCCGCAGCACCATCAGCCTCAACACCCGACGAGAGTTTCACCACCGGACAGGAACCTACTCCCGTAGCCAAAACCACAAAGACTAACGAGGAGCAGCCCGTCACTAACAAAAAAACAGAACCCTCGCAAAACCAGAACAGCACTAACGCCTCGCAAAGCGAAACCGCGCAACCGACAACCAACCCCAACGCAACCTTCAAAGGCCGCAAAAACGGCAACGGTGGCGAAGGCAAAGGAACTGCCTCCGGCAGCGGACAGGCCGGCAGCCAAGACGGCACACAAGGTGCGCAGGGCGGTAACGGCAAAGGCAACGGAGCTGGCTACAGCCTCGGCGGACGTAATCTCCGCGGCACCCTCCCGCTCCCATCATACAACAGCGACAAGGACGGCGATGTCGTCGTCCGCATCAAAGTAGACCGTAACGGTACCGTGGTCGAAGTCGACGCACCTTACAAAGGCTCCAAAAACTACGACCAAATCATGGTCAATGCGGCTCGACAGGCTGCCCTCAAAGCCAAATTCAATGCCGACAACAACGCCACCGAATACCAGTACGGAACCATAACCTACAAGTTCCGACACCAGTTCTGAAAATCGGGCATCACTTTTTTTCAACCTCTCCATGCAATAATTTTCTCACTTAGCGTACTAACCTATGTTAACCAACGAGCAAGAGCAACAGATTGTACAGCAAATCCTCTCGGGCGACAAAGAGCGCTACGCTCTCATCGTCAAAGAGCACCAGGCTTCCGTTGCCAACCTATGCTTCAAACTCGTCGGCAACAAACTCGACATAGAAGAGGTCACACAGCGCGTCTTCATCGAACTCTACACCGCCCTACCGCGTTTCCGCTTCTCGTCACGACTGAGTACTTTCATTTATCGCATCACCGTCAACATCGTCTCCAAGATGCTTAAACACGACCGACGAATCGTATCCTACGACGACATCAGACCTCCTGAAGACGACAGTGAACCCTCGCGCGAAGAACAAATCATTCGAGACGAACAGACCGCACGCCTACGCAACGCTATCGGACAACTCAAACACGAACAACGCACCGCACTCGTCCTCTTCACCTACAACGACTTCTCATACAACGACATCGCTGACGTGATGCAAATATCTCTCCCTAAAGTGGAATCTCTCATATTCCGCGCCAAGAAAAACCTACAAAAAATGCTCCTCAAATAAACCCAATCTTCAAACCTTAAACATTAATCACTCTTGTCACGCCACAGCAACATAGAAAACGACAGCCTGTTCGAGACCCAGCTCGACGCCATCAGGAACATCAGCCTTCAGCACACCCCCGATGTCGTCGACTCCGTCATGCAGCATATAAGCTCTATGCCACTGGCCTTTGCTCCGACGCACAACGTCCAAAGGCGTCGGCTCTCATGGGCAGGCTCAGTCGCAGCCGCCTGCATCGGCGCTGTGGTGGCAACAACACTATTCATACGGCTTCACGACAACAGCCTGCATGCTGCTCCAACAGCCATCCCCGACCTCGACCACCGTTTCATCGATGTCTACAATTACTGCAACAACTATGCCGACGATGAATCCATCGAGGCCCCTGCATACTACGACAACCCCGTCTCCGAACTCTTCTGACGCACCAAGCATCAGTACATTTTGTCCAACCTAAATACTTTTGCAGAAGTGAAACAGATACTTACCATAGCACTACTTGTCATCATGGCCCACTGCGCAACGGCACAGGGTCACGACAAAACCCAAAAGCACCGACACGACGCACCGAGAATCGAGCAACTCGTCTCAAACCTCACTCCCGAGCAGAAATCACGCATCGACATCATTACCAGCCGATCCAGCAAAAACATCGCCTTCTACCGCACACAGCTTAACGCCGTACGCGACAGCATACGCATCTATATGGACCGGCCCGACGACCTCAGCTCCATCGTTTTCCCACTCTACGAACGCGAATCCATGCTCACTTCCGAAATCAGCAAGGAATACTACCGCACCAAAGTGGCCATCGACGAAGTCCTCACCGAACAGCAATTCCGTGAACTGCACAACAAGATGAAGCAGAACAAACCACGGCGGCCAAAACAATAGCCCACATGTTCTTCATCCTCCTCATAAGCGAACTCCTTTTCAATCCCCTTCCTGGCGGAGCCGACTATCTTGAGCTCTACAATCCCAACGACACCGTTGTTCATCTCGACCATCTGCGACTCGCCAAAATGTCTGACGACAGCATTGTGAAGTTTTACCCAATTTCCGCTAACGACAGCGTCCTCCCTCACTCCTACATAGTCCTCTCCTCCGACCCCGACTACGTCAAATCCAACTATACCGTACCCCACCCCGCTCAGCTCATCCGCGTCCCCTCAATGCCATCCTACAATGACGATGCCGGCATCGTGGCCCTATTCTCATCCGACACTGTCCTCGTCGACCGCTTCGACTACAACGCAAAAATGCACAGCCCGCTCATCCGCGACCTGGAAGGCGTAGCTCTCGAGCGACGTTCCTTCTCACAGCCTACCAACAATGCATCCAACTGGTACTCCGCAGCATCCACAGCAGGCTATGGAACACCGACAGCGCCCAACTCACAAAGCCACGAGTTCCTGTTCGTCGACGACGACTTCAGCATCGATAAAACGCTCTTCTCGCCCGACGGCGACGGATACGACGACCTCCTCGACATTACATACAGCCTTCAGCACTGCGACCTCGCATGCAACATTACCATCTTCGACTCACACGGACGACTCGTCCGCACACTCGCTCGAGGACTGCTCCTGGGCTGCTCCGGAACTCTCGTCTGGGACGGCACCGACGACAACCGCCAAGCATGTCAGCGCGGCAACTACATAGTCATCATCGATGCCTACAATGAAAAAGGCACCCGACAAGTCAGGCGCCTTAGAGTAAGCTTGGTCTATCGATAGTTAATTCCTCATGCCGGCATTGCGCACATGATGCACCAGTGCCACAGTCATATAGACCGTATACACCACATACAGCACCAGAAAGCCGACGGCAAACCGTTTTCCCCCCGCAGGGTTATACAACATGCCGCCAACCAGCACTACGATGTGTAGGAATAGTACCGCAACAGTCGTTGCCAAGAAGAATTGCACAAAAGCTTTAGGGTGTTTGTTCATGCTGCCAACCGTAAGCCAATACTGCACACCGTAAGCCACAGCGAAATAAAGCGTAGCCACAGGCAGCATCCATACAGGTACCGGAGCGAAGAACTCCATTCCCGTCCATTTTGTTGCAAAAGCCAACAGCACCATTACTACTGTCAGCGCAAGCAGACCAATCAAATAGCGTTTCATGCCAAATCCTGGAATTTCATTGTTTCCTTCGTCATGAACTTCTCGCAATAATGGCAGCGCAGTTTCAGGTTCTCCTTGTCCACCACGTCGAATTTTGTGTCGATCTGCTCGAAGTTCGTTATGCACTTAGGATTCATACACTTGATAATATGATCAATATGATCCGGAATTTCTGCCTGTATCTTCTCCACAACGTTGTAGTTGCGGATAGTGATAATGCTGGCCAACGGAGCAACTAACGCAATCTTGTTGATCTCGTTCTTGTCGAAGAATTTGTTTTTGATTTTCACAATACCCTTGCGACCGAACTTCTTACTGTGCAAATAGTTGCCTATCAGCACCTCATCATTGTATTTTTCCAGTCCCAGAATGCGTATCACCTGATATACCACATCGGTAGGAATATGGTCAATAACCGTACCGTTTTCGATGGCCGAAACCACCAGTTCTTTCTTTGCTTCCATCTTGTCTTTTAATTTAGTGATGATCAAATTTTATCTGCCTTCTATCGCACTCCCAGTATTGCAGCCATCAGCGCTTGTCTCACGTACACTCCGTTCTGTGCCTGCTGGAAGTAGTATGCATACGGTGTCGAATCCACATCGACCGTAATCTCGTTCACCCTCGGCAGCGGATGCAGAACCTTCATGTTCTTTTTGCATCCCTCAAGCATCTTGGCAGTGAGGATGCAGCTGTCCTTCACACGCTCATACTCAAGTGGATCCGGGAAACGCTCGCGCTGGACGCGTGTCATGTATATGATGTCGGCCGTTGGCACAATATCCTTTATGTCTGTATACTGATAGTATTTCAAACCTGCGTTCTTGATCGATGCCTTAACCGACGAGGGCAACTTCAGCTCCTGTGGCGACACCAGATGGAAAGTGGCATTGAAGTTGCACATGGCCTGCACCAGCGAGTGGACCGTACGGCCGTATTTCAAGTCACCAACCATTGCAATCTGCAGATTTTCAAGCGTACCCTGCGTTTTGCGGATACTGTACAGGTCCAGCATGCACTGCGTCGGATGCTGGTTTGCACCGTCGCCTGCGTTTATTACCGGCACCGAACTCACCTCGCTGGCGTAGCGGCTGCTTCCCTCCTTCGGGTTGCGCATAACAATCAGGTCGGCATAGCTTGACACCATGACGATTGTATCGTGAAGAGACTCGCCCTTCTGCACACTTGTGCCGCCCGGATCGCTAAAGCCTATAATTCTTGCGCCCAACTGGTTGGCTGCGCTCTCGAAACTCAGACGCGTACGCGTCGACGGCTCGAAGAAGAGTGTCGCAACCACCTTGTCGCTGAGGATAGGCTGTTTGGGATTCTTTTCAAATTCTTCAGCGATATCGAGTACCTGCAGATACTCGTCGCGGTTGAAATCGGTGATGGAAATCAGGTTCCTGCCTTTTAAATTACCCATGGTTCTATATATTTATTGATGATTTATTATTCCTTAATTACGATTGTTTCGTATGGTCGTATTTCATACCCCACACCTAAAAAAAAGCGGCCCTTCATTGCCGCCACAAAAGAAAATATCCTCTTTGCACACACCATATACCGATGTCGTGCTTCTGAAATTCAGCACCTTATTATATTCAGTTCCACATCTCATACAAAAACAAAATTAGAAAAAATAATTTGATACTCCAAAAAAAATTATTCATATTTCCTCCACTTCGGCATTCCCGCTTACGAGGTAAGGCAACCCCGTGCTGACTTCTACACATTTGTATCGGGTCCGGCGCTTCTCCACACTTCGGAAAATCGCCGTAGGGCGATTCACCAAACGGAATGTCGAGCCTATAGGCAAGTCGCCAAGAATCGTCGTCTCCTTCCCTCCTCCACCATCCAGTTCTTTAAGCATCCTCTCAATACGCTGGCCCATGGCTCTGTTGAGGGGAATATGCGAAATGTATCGTGCCATAAGTTCCCTGACCTCGACCGGAAAATGCCCGCCTTCCAAGTACTCGGCAAGCAAATTCGCATACTGCATCTGCCACTCGTGACCATGGGGCTGGACGCGACGCCCGTACTTCTCAAAGGTATCCAGATGAGCCATCTCGTGCAATAGCACCATCAGGAACATGTGCGGCGTAAGGTCACCATTGACGCTGATCTCATGATAGGGATGACCCACCGAGGGCATTCGATAGTCGCCCAACTTGCTGCTACGCGACGCACTGATGCGGAACCTCACTCCCCGACGGCTTATGTAGGCATAGACGACACCTACTGCCGACAATGGCATGTAGCGCGATAGTATGGCTCTATACTCCTCCTCTTTGGTTGACATCTCTTCTGCAAGTATTATCAATCGAACATCACTGCATCTTCCCCTGCATGCTCGATGGCTACATTCCTCTCGGCAAAGGTCGGACAGTTGCACTTGCGGCTTTTCCTATGCTTGGACATGTGTATCCCCCGATGGCTGCACCCGCTCAACAACAGCATCAAGACCATTATCGTCAACGTTTTTTTCAAAATAGTCTTCATGGTATATACAATTTATTTCTCGTTTCTTCGTTTGTTTACAGATTATTCATATTTACACTCATTAACAAATCTCAAATGCTCATCCTTTCACTCACGATACTAACTATCCTGCTGCTCCTCTTCCGCATCCTCCGCGGCGAAAGCATCATGGACATTCACCGCGAAATCAAAGAGCTCAAGGCACAAGATGTGCCTCACTATTTCTGGAAATCAGTCAAAATCGTTTTCTCTTTCAAAGGCCCGTTCTATAAACGAAAGCAAAAAAAGGAGCAAGAAAAGGAAGAATAGAACTTCCCCCTCAACGCTCGCAACTCACAACGCTCTCTTCATATCTCCTCACAAGTAGCAGATACCACACAAGCAGCGATGCCGACACCACGGCACCACTCAGGGCAAAACAAAGTATGCCTATACGGAAACTGCCGGCAACTATTCCTGCCACCATCGATGCCATGCGCATCACAAACAATACTATATAGAATACAAACTCGCTGCGCTGACGCGAAAACACATTGCTCAGAAAACCTAACGACGATGTGCCCAGCATGATGTACACCCACGGCAACAGGCAACGCAGATAGTATCCGCACGACGACCAGCGCGCGCCAAACAAAAACCCGAATATACTGTCGCCATAAAAAAACACCACTGCAAACACTGGCAACAACGGCAACATCAGATGCATCAGAAACCGACGCAAATCACGCATGACAGACTGACCGCTGCGTACGCGCTCGGCTACACGCACATAGAGCAACTTGTCGAACACATTGTTCAGTATGTTGACTGGGCGGAAAGTGAATGTCAACGCCAAACCTAAAAGTCCTACTTCTCCTTTGTCGAACAGCAATGCCAGCCAGATGAACGGCAGATTGTACGATAGACTGTTGACAAGATCCTTGGGCGTTGTGTATAACGCAAAATTCCGGTAACGGACGGCCACGGCACGACGCTCCGCACGACCCGCGCTTCGCGGCAACTCCATCTTGCGCAACCGCATCAGGAGGTTCACGTTCGATGCCGCTTTGCCCAATACGGTACCCAACGGCAGACCGATACTGTGCCATACCGTTGAGGCCAACCGCGGCAATCCGAAAAGGGTCTTCAGCACAACGCCACCAGTCGAACCAACCGCCTCGCTAACAGCTATCTGTCCAAATCCGCGAAATCGGTTCAGCAACGCAGTGTATACGCGCGACGTACCACACAGATAGACCATCGGTGGTATGAGCATCAGCACTCCAGCCTGCATCGTTCCGTCCATGCCTATGCTTTGCGGACCGACGACGATAATCACTATCGCTATCAATACGAGCACGAGGCTGAACACTACGTTCATCCGCAATGCCAATCTTCCTACGGCAACAGCCTCGCCATCTGTTGGAGCAATGACGCAGGCCTGCTCATAGCGGCATGTGCTGAGCACTATGAGCACCTCTATATAAGAATAGAAAATGTTGTACAGACCTATATCCTGGCTGCTGTACAACCTGACTATCAAAAAATAAGCAGCAAAAGCTATACCTTGTGCCCACAGGTTGCCGCCCAGCAGCGTTGCTCCGTCGCGAAAAAAACGGGTCTCTATGATCTTGCGCAGCTTCATACCTCTCCGTTGTATTTGCGCACCACCCACTCCACACTCAGCAAAACTATTATCAGCACAAACAGCAAGGGAACATTGAGCAAGTCGGTGTAGCGGGTGTCGCGGTAGATGATGGTATGGAGGTCGTCGCGGTTGTGCAGCATGTCGGAAAGCCGTCCGACATCGTGGGCCTCTACCATCTCGCCTCCTGTGGTGCCGGCAATGGTGCGCATCACGGCATGGTCGGCCACCGTGTTGACTGCCTCGAGGTCCAGCCGCTCCACAACGAAACTCCCTGTTGCCGTATATTTCTCGGCACCAAGACGCGCCGTGGCCTCATAACTGTACACCCCGGCAGGCTGGGGCCCTATATTGAGCGTATAGCCCGACGCATTGCGTCCGAACAGGTAGTCTTTCTCCCCGCGGATGCTGTCGCCTCGCAACGTGAGCTTCACGTCGACATTGTTCACGGACTCGAAATTGTCGTTGTACAGCTGTGCTTCGATGATGACGGACTGGTCCGGACTGTATCGACGCTGGCTTTGAACCATCAGATGGCGGTCGCCCGGCTGGAGAGCTATGAATGTCATGACCTTGCTGACCATACGGTCAAAATGGCTGTGGCTACCGCTACGCTGATAGTCGGCCATTCGCCAGCGCCACAAACCTTCGCCGGCAATGAAAGCATTACGGCGATTACCCGATTGGGTCATCGCCACCAGTGGCTGGCGGGAGTTGACGTTGCCTATACGGGCCGTGAAGAGGCTCTGACTGTTGCCTGACATTCGATACTCGCCAAACGGCGTCGTTAGTGGCGGGAATGATTCAAAGGCCTCTACGTCATCATTATCAGCACTAAAGTATGTAAAATTGCGGTCTGCAAGGGCAGTAGCCTCGTTCTGACGGTCTATGCGGCTTATAATCTCCAATCCCGTATGCAACGCATTGAACCGCGCTATGTCGCTCTGACTGCCCAACACAAACAGCACGGGGACTCCGCTGCTGAGCAGCTTGGCTATGTCTATATCGGCTTCTCGCACTTTGCAGGGCAACTGGTGAAGCACCAGCAGGCTATAGTCCGTGGCCTTTCCCTTGAAGTCGCGCGCCAAGAAGACGTCGGCCTCGCAGTCTATGTTGCTTTCGACAGCGGCACGGATGGCTGCAACGTCGGGGTGGGGAACGGCATGGATGATGGCCACCTTGCGGCGACTGTCAATCACCTCGACCGTGACGGTGCGGCGGTTGTTGACCACCGACCGTTCGCCATCAACGGCCACAAGCTCTACCGTATATGTGTGTATACCCTCGCGCTCGGCTTCGAGCACGGCGGTCTCGCTGGCGGAATAATCCTGACCATCGTACTTTATGTCTTTGCTGAATACACGTCGCCCGTCGCACTTCACAACGAGTGTGCTGCCACGGCCGCCAAGCTTCGATGCCGTCATCGTGACGTCCATCGGGAAACTGTTGCCCTTGTGTACTACTCGGTTGCAACGCACATCGACAATGGCAGCATCGGGATAGACCGTCGTGTCGCCCATTGCCACGGTGTAGATTGGTATCGAGGCTTTTGCCGCTGAACTCACAGGACTGCTCCCATGGTTAAATATACCATCGCCAGTCAAAATCAGTGCCCCTATGTTGCGATGATAGTACCTCTGCGCTATCTCGTCGATGGCTCCAGACATGTCGGTATAGTCGTCCATATATAGCGTGCTGTCGTCGTCAGAGTCGTTCAATTCTGACCCATAACGGTAGCGGTGCACTTCGTAGTCGCCACCAAGGTCAGCAGCCAATGCGCTCAGTTCTTCGCGGAATGGACCACGATAGTAGGTCGAATCGCCACATAGCACAACCGAGCGGCTGTCGTCCTCGAGGGTTATGATTATCGGTTTCTCACGCAACGCGCTCTCGCGACGCACCAGCGGCCCAAGCAGCAACATGGCTATCATCGTTACCGACACGGTGCGCAGCACCGACAACAAAATACGAAGCTTTGTCGACATACCCTCGCCTCTGCGACGACCGACACGATACATAAACCAAGCGTATGCCACACCCAGCAGCAGGCACAGCACAGCAAAATACCAAGGATAGTCGATTATGAGTCTCACAATTTCTACTAACTACTTTTTCGCTCTTTTAGTATAGACTCATGCAAAAAAACATTATCGCGTCGGTTTTCTATTTTTTTTCGTACCTTTGCATTTTCGTTTGTAACGGTTGAACGACAACACAAAACGATATAATCACTTATCTGCACTACTTTTATAGAATATATCTTTATATAAATATAACAACAAAAAACCTCAAACCATGAAGAAAATCCTTTCTCTGCTCCTTCTCGCAGTCATCTCTCTCAACGTTTTCGCCGACGAAGGCATGTGGATTCCTATGCTCCTCGGACGCAACGAGGCCGATATGCAAAAAGCCGGCATGCGTATCTCTGCCAAAGATATCTACGACATCAACAACGCCTGCCTCAAGGACGCCATCATCCTATTCAACCAGGGCTGCACTGGCGAGTACGTGAGCAGCGAAGGCCTCTTCCTCACCAACCACCACTGCGGATACAGCTACATCACCTCGCACAGCACCGTCGAACACGACTACCTCACCAATGGCTTCTGGGCCATGAACCGCAACGACGAACTGCCCTGCCCGGGATTGACGGCCACACGACTGGTACGCATGGAGGACGTGACGTCACAAGTGATGGAAGGTATCTCCACCGAAACCTCTGAGGGTGAACGCGCTGCTATCATCGAAAACAATATCAAGAAAATAACATCCCGCGCTGTCGAAGGTACACACTATAAAGCCATCATCAAACCGTTCTATTATGGCAACCAGTATTTTATGTACATCAACGAGGTCTTCACCGATGTGCGTCTCGTCGGCGCTCCGCCTTCCAATATCGGCAAATTCGGCGGCGATACCGACAACTGGATGTGGCCCCGTCATACGGGCGACTTCTCCATGTTCCGCGTCTATGCCGACAACGACAACAAACCAGCCAACTACTCTAAGAACAACCGCCCCTACCGACCGCTCAAACACCTCGAAATCTCACTCGCTGGTGTTAACGAAGGCGACTTCACATTTGTCTTCGGCTACCCTGGAACCACTCAACGCTACGTCACCTCCGACGCTGTCGACCTCGCCGCAAACGTCGAAAACCCTATCCGCATCGACCTGAGAACCATACGTCTCAAACACTACAACAACGCCATGAACCAAAGTCCCGCCCAACGACTCAAATACGCCTCCAAGGTCGCCAGCATCGCCAACGGCTGGAAAAAATGGCAGGGCGAATCTCAGGGCATCGCACGCCTAAAAGGTGTCGAGAAAAAACGCGAATACGAACAACGCTACCAGCAATGGGCCAACGACAAACCTCAGTACTACAACATCCTGCCACAACTCCATGAGGCTTACGCAAAACTGAAACCCATCGAGGTGGAACTGACCTACTTCTCCGAAGCTGTACGCGCCAGCGACTTCATGGCTCGCGCCCAATCCTACCGCTTCCTCGCCAACGAAGACGACGACGTGACCATCGTGGCCGAAGTCAACAAACTCAAAGAAGCCAACTCAAAATATTTCGCCGACTTCGACCTCCACTCGCCCGTCGACAAGGCCATCTTCACCGAAACTTTCCTCTACATGTGGAAAGCTGGTTTCGCTCCCTACCTGGCCGACGAATCGACCCCAAGCAACCTCGTCGAAGAAAAACTCAACAAAATCTACAACACCTCTATCCTCAACAACGAAAAGAAGCTCCAGAAATTCCTCGACAGCTATACCGCAAAAAAAGCAAAACAACTCAAAAACGACCCAGCTCTGCAACTATTCGACCAGGCTTACACCCTCGCCTACGACGCACAAAAGCTGGCCAACTACCGACGTGCCTACTCCGACATTCAACGACTCATGCGCTCCTACGTCAAGGGTATGATGGAAATGGAACCGGAGGTCAACTTCTTCCCCGACGCCAACCTCACCCTTCGCGTCGCCTACGGACATGTCGAGGGCTTCAGACCTCGCGACGGTGTCTACTACAAGCCCTACAGCTCACTCCAAGGCATCATGGAAAAAGAGAACCCCGACATCTACGACTATGTCGTCGAACCCCGACTCAAGGAACTCTATGCCCTCAAGGACTATGGTCCCTATGGCATCTCTGAGGTCATCAACGATACCACCATCACCACCAACGGCAACGACACGCTGATAAGCGTCAAAACCCACACCAAGCACCAGATGCCGGTCGGCTTCATCGCCACGAACCACACCACGGGCGGCAACAGTGGCAGCCCGGTCCTCAACGCCGACGGACGGCTCATCGGACTCAACTTCGACCGCTGCTGGGAAGGCACCATGAGCGATCTCCTCTTCGACCCCGACTACTGCCGCAATATCTGCCTCGATATCCGCTATTGCCTCTTCATCATCGACAAGTTCGCTGGCGCAAAACACCTCGTCGACGAAATGACTATCGTCGACAAATAATAACCCTATCTATATGGGACTGCTCGATTTTTTTCGAAAAAACAAAGAACCACAGAATCAAGACCTTTCTATGAAATACCTCATCGTCGGACTTGGTAACGTCGGCAATGAATACGAGGGTACTCGGCACAACAGCGGCTTCATGGTCCTCGACCGACTGCTCAAAGCCTGCAGCACCCCCGACGAACGACCCACCTACGTCCTCGACCGACACGCCTATCGCGCAGAAGTCAAATTCAAAGGACGCACCCTCGTCCTTATTCGACCCACAACCTACATGAACCTCAGCGGAAAAGCCGTTCAGTTCTGGTTGCAGAAAGAAAAAATCGACATCGCCAACCTCCTCGTCGTCGTCGACGATATCGCCCTCCCTGTCGGCAAAATCAGAATGAAAAAGCAGGGCTCTAATGGCGGACACAACGGCCTCGCCAACATCGAACAACTGCTCCATACTGCCAACTACTGCCGACTCCGTATCGGTGTAGGCAACAACTTCGGACAAGGTCACCAGATCGACTACGTCCTCGGACACTTCTCGGACGAGGAATTGACTACTCTCGACCCGGCTCTCGACCACGCCGTCGACGCAATCAAGGCTTTCGTGACCCTCGGTCCCGACAGGGCAATGAACATGTTCAACTGATGCTGAAAACAAGACTCTTATGCCCCATCTGCTCCTCGACATCGGCAACACTCGCGCCAAATTCGCCCTCTCGGACAATGGCAAGCTGATCCTTTCCGATTTCGTCGACCTCAACCATAGCGACACTCTACATTCGCTCTGCGACATCTATCACCCTGATGCAGCCATCGCGTCGGTCGTAGGCAACATGCCCGACTTCAACTCTCTTCTGCCGTCACCACTCGCCTCACGCCTCCACCTGCTCTCCTGCAATTCCCGATTGCCGATAACTATCGACTACGACACCCCGCAGTCGCTCGGCATGGACCGCGTAGCCGCATGCATCGGCGCACGCACCCTTTGCAAAGACGATGCACTTATGGTCGTCGACGCAGGCACTTGCATCACCATCGATATCCTCGACGACTCCAACTGCTACCGCGGAGGAGCCATTCTGCCAGGGCTGAAGATGAGTCTGCGCGCACTTCACGATTTCACGGCGGCCCTGCCGCTCGTCGAACCCGACTCAGCGCAATGGGACGGCTCGCAACCAGTTCCACTCGCCGGCAAGTCGACACGCAACTCCATCCTCTCAGGAGTCCTAAACGCCACACTCTTTGAAATTCAATCTTTTGCACAACAATTCAACAACACATATCCCTCTCTTAAACTTTTTTTAACAGGCGGCAACGCTGATTTTTTTGCCAAACAATTATTTTTTCCGAACTTTGCAAATTCTAACCTACTGTTTTTAGGACTCGACAAAATACTGGAAATGAACTTATAGCAACCGTTTATAACACCCGAAATACATCATACCTCATATCTCCATGAAAAAGACCCGGACATACATATTGCTGATTCTTATTGCCACCGCTTGCAGCAGCATCTCTGCTCAGAACGGCATCAACTCGCCCTTCTCGCAATACGGCATCGGATACAGCAACCTCCCATACAACATGCCGGCAGCATCCGCCCTCGGCGGTGTCGTCTACTCCCGCTCGGCATTCAATTCCATCAATCCCTTCAACCCAGCCTCTTATGCCGCCATCGGCAAAGAGACTTTCGTCTTCGACATGGGTCTTTCTATCGATATGACCACTCTCCGCGACAAAAACAACAGCCTTTTCGACGCCGATGGCGACCTCGGCTATCTTTCTATCGCTTTCCCACTCTCTAAATGGTGGAAAACATCGCTCGGCGTAATGCCCCTTTCCGATGTCAACTACCAGTCTACACAGACCTCCACCGTCAACCCTGGCGGCGAGGTCAAAACCAAATACGAAGGCAACGGCGGCGTAGCCCAGTTCTTCTGGGGACACGGATTCAACATCCTGGGCAACGACCAGCCCTCCAAGCCGCAACTCCGTGCCGGTTTCAACCTCAACTACCTCTACGGTAGCCTGACACGTGCAGTCACCTACGACTTTACCGCCAGCGACACCACATACTTCATGGACTCACGTCGACAGAAGGACACATACATTCGAAATCTCACCTTCGACCTCGGTTTACAGTACGAACAACCTATTGCCGAAAAATACCATCTCAACGTCGGACTCAACTTCAAACCTCATCGCAGCATGACCGTCAAAGACAATGCACTGGTCTACACCTTCGTAACCAACGCCGCCACCGAATTCATGCGCGACACCATCTTCCCCACCAACGGATCCGACAGCGAGTTTGAAAGCCAACTCGAACAACCTTTCACAACAGGCATAGGCCTCTCCTTCCAACGCGACAACATGTGGCTTGTGGCTCTCGACGCCACCTTCGCACCCTGGAGCGGTCTCAAGTACACCGAGTCTACCGACGTCTCCATCTTCGGACAAAGCCCCCTGCGCTATGATGCCTCGCAGCGCTACGCCCTCGGACTCCAACTCCTCGGCGACAAGAACGCGGCATCCTACTTCCGACGCATCACCTTCTCCGTCGGCGGACATTACGAAAACGGACGCATGCAACTCCTATCCAACGGAACCGACTACAAACTCGACGAATGGGGTATCGCACTCGGATGCTCTCTGCCCATGCGCAAAGGCCGCTCCGTGCTCAACATCAGCGCCTCATACTCCTCTATGGGCACCACCGACCTCCTGCGACGCGACGTCTTCTCCATCGGCATCTCCGTCGGCAGCTGTGAAAGCTGGTTCGTAAAACGAAAATTCAACTAACATTGCCAAATGTGAAAAAAACATAATAACGCAATTAATACGCTACCCAAAATAACTAATAAACAAATAAACTAAAAACAACATACAGATGAAAACATTCAAAATCGCAACAATTGGACTGTTAATGACGATGTCTGTTCTCACAGCCTCCGCACAGAAATGGGGAGCCACTCCTGAAGACAGCGTCGACTGTGTGACAAACACCTTCCTCTACCGTGAGGCCTTCAAAAACAAACAGTATATAGAAGCTTACGAGCCTTGGAAACAGTGCCTTGAGAAATGCCCCGCAAACAACAAGAACCTCTACATCAGAGGCGTCACCATCCTCAAGTCGAAATTCAACGCCACCAAGGACCCCGAACAGCGCAAAGCCATCGTCGACGAACTGATGCACATGTACGACCTCCGCATCCAGTACTTCGGCGAAGCTGCTGAAGTGACTGCTCGCAAAGCTTTCGACCTCGAACAACTCCGCGGCAATGCAGCCCTCAAAGACTACTACCAACTCTACGCCGAAGCCATGAATCTCGGTGCCGACGGACTCGAAGTCGCCTTCATCGAACGCTACTTCGACGCTACCATCAAGTATGTCACCTCTGGCTTTGCCGACACCACCCTCATTATCGACAACTACGACATCGCCAGCGACGCCATCGACAAACTCCTCGCCACAACCACCGACAGCACCAAGCGTGACGAACTCCACAAGGTCCTCATCAACATCGAAAACCACTTCTCTCCCTTCGCTTCTTGCGATGAACTGGTCAAAATCTACACCAAGAAATTCAACACCAACTCCGACGACATCACCCTCCTGAAGAAGATCACCACCATCCTCCGCAAAAAGAAATGCATGGACACCGAACTCTTCTTCGCAGCTACCGAAAAGCTCCACGCACTCGAGCCCACTCCCTCAACCGCATACCTCATGGCTCAGATGTGCTACAACAAGGAGAAATACACCGATGCCGCCAAGTATATCAACGACGCCATCCAGGGTGCTGAAGAAAAAGACAAATACAACATGTACATCCTTCAGGGTCTCTGCTACGCCAACAGCAACAACTACTCGGCAGCTCGCAGCTCCTACAACCGCGCAGCCGAAATGGAACCCACCAAAGGTGAACCCTACAGACTCATATCCCAGCTCTACGCTAAGGGCGCACGCGCCATCAGCGACAACCTCGGCGGACGCTCCGCATACTGGGCAGCTGTCGATGCAGCTCGCAAGGCCATCAGCGTCGACGACTCACCCGAAAATGTCGAAGCAGCTCAGCGACTCATCAACTCCTACTCCGGTCACTTCCCGAAACAGGACGATGCTTTCATGCTCGACCTCATCGACGGCAACAGCTACACCGTACCCGGCTGGATTGGCGTAACCACAACTGTAAGAACCAGAAAATAGAAAAGAATTGACACCCCACTTTAAATCTCAATTCTTGAATCGCAACCAACTATATAAAGCATCTGCCGGCTCCATGCCGGCAGTGCTTTTCATTGCACTTGCCTGCCTTCTCCTCGCCGCCTGCCGCAACGACATGGACAAGATTCTTTTCTTCGACCGAAAGGACATCCCCGTTCAGTCGCTCGAGAACGTGCGCGCACTCCGCAGTTCCAAAGGCAAAGTGCAGATGCTCGTCACCGCACCGTCGGCACAGATGTACGACAAACCCGAACGCAAAAGCATCTATCCTGAAGGATTCAACATGGCCATACTCGAAGGCAGCGACAACCGCGTAGCCAACATCTCGGCCGACTATGCCGTCTCCTACGACGAAAAGAAAATCATCGAAGCACGACGCAACGTTGTCGTCATCGACTACCGCACAGGCGACACCTCCTATCTCGAAAGCCTCGTCTGGAACTCCGCCGAACACCGCATCTTCTCGACCGACCCCGTCCGCTCCGTCAACGGACAGCGCATAACCTACGGCGACGGATTCGAAAGCGACGACGAATTCACAACACCGCAAATCCTACACCAACGCGGCACAATGACCATCGACGAATAAACTATGCACCTTCCCACTCGCGGACAATTACGCGCCATCTTGCTGCTGGCCATCATCATCGCCGCAGCCACTGTCGCTGCTCTGCTCATTCCTCAACGGACAGGACAACAACCTGATGACGACAATACACGCCTTGCAGCCCTTGTCGCCGATTACACCGATTCCCTGACGCCAACCCCACAGGCCAACCGACAAGCAGGCAATTACCACCCGACGAAAACAAAAAGGACCCATCGGCCCGACAGCACCAAGCGCTACAAAATCCACCACTCGGAACAATCCGCTCCGCACAACCCGCACCATTTCACGCCTCACGCCGACCGCAAGCACAACTATCCTGTTATCGAACTCAACTCCGCCGACACGATCGAACTGCAGCTGCTACATTCCGTTGGTCCCACCTTTGCACAACGCATAGCACGCTATCGGGACCGTCTCGGTGGCTTCGTCCGTAGCGATCAGCTCTTCGAAGTCTACGGCATGACCGCTGACCGCTTCAACCAATTCGCCAGCCAGCTCAGCATCGACACATCCAAAGTCCATAAAATCAATATCAACAGCGCCACCGTCGACCAGCTGCGAAAACACCCCTACCTCGACTACTACCAAGCCAAAAGCATAGTCCTGGCTCGCCAACGCGGTGTCCGGTTCAACACCATGTCCGACCTACTCCTCGTCAACACCATTGATACTGTTACAATTACAAAATTACAAGGATACATACAATTTAATTGACATTACATCGTTAAAATAAAAAAAAAGGATACCGAAATACAATAATAACAATAATCCCGTAATAACGAAACAACGAAACACCGTAATAACGAAATCCTGTAATACCAAAATGAAATTCACCACATCCCAGATAGCCGCCCTCCTTGGCGGAACAGTCCAAGGCAACGCCGACGCCGAAGTCTCAACCCTTTGCAAAATCGAAGAAGGCACACCGGGAGGACTCTCCTTCCTCGCCAACACAAAATACACCAACTATATCTACGACACCAAAGCCACTGCCGTCATCGTCAGCAAAAACTTTGAACCCGAGCACCCTGTCGCAGCAACACTCATCCGCGTCGACGACCCCTACCTTGCTTTCGCCACTCTGCTCAAGAAATACAACGAGATGCAACTCGACAAGAAGGGCGTCCACCCCCTCGCCTTCGTTTCGCCTACAGCCACCGTCGGCGACGACTGCTACATCGGACCCTTCGCATATATAGGCGAGCACACCACTATCGGCAATGGTACCAAAATCTACCCCCAAACCTACGTGGGCGACAACTGCCAGATAGGCAGCTCCACCACCCTCTTTGCGGGCGTCAGAGTATATCATAACATCGTCATCGGCAACCGCTGCATCCTCCATTCCGGTGTCGTCATCGGAGCCGACGGCTTCGGCTTCGCCCCGACAGCCGATGGCAACTATCAGAAAATCGACCAGATAGGCAATGTCGTCATCGACGACGATGTAGAAATCGGTGCCAATACGACCGTCGACCGTGCCACCCTCGGCTCGACACGCATCCATAGCGGCGTCAAGCTCGACAACCTGTGCCAGATAGCACACAACGTCGTCGTCGGACAGAACACCGTCATGGCCTCACAGAGCGGCATCGCAGGCAGCGGCAAAGTCGGAAGCCATTGCATCATCGCCGGACAAGTAGGCATCGTCGGACATATCGAAATAGGCAACAACGTTACCGTAGCCGCTCAATCCGGTGTCACTCGCAATTTCCCCGACAACGTCACCATCCTTGGCTCTCCCGCTACCGATGCCATAAAACAACGCAAGACCTACATCTACGAGCGCAATCTCGAGCAGCTCTATAAACGTGTCGACGAATTGGAGAAGAAACTAAAGGACCTCCCGACGAAGTGAAACTCACAACCACCCTCAAGTTCTTCCTGGCCGTCATCGCACTGCTGGCACTGCTCTGTCTGATCTTTCCCAAAAACGGCATCCCGCTTGGCGGTAGCAACGCCGACCCCACCGACAGCACCGCCGACAATCACGCCTCGCTACGATTCCCAACTCTCCATCAGGTTCTCGTCCGCGAGAAGCAGAAAGACATCGACAGCATCATATCAGCCCGCCCTGCACGCGACCTGACAGGCGCTCTCGACACAGCCATCGACAGCTACCAGACCCTCTTCTGTTCGCATCAGCGCTTTTGGGTCCCCGACGACGACGTCGCCTTCTTCGACCGCTTCTTCGCCTCCGCCGAGCAGGCAGCGGCACGCAAGCAACGCGTACGCATCGTCCACTATGGCGACTCACAGATCGAGATGGACCGCATCACATCCCGCATCCGTGAACGACTGCAGCAAGTCTTCGGTGGCGGCGGACCCGGCATGCTGCCTCTCCGACAGCCCGTACCAACCATCACCTTTAACCAGAACGCCTCCGGCAACATCGTCGGACAGTCCACATGGGGCGACAGTACCTTCGTCCACAATGGCAACTACGGGCCCATGCTCCGCAGCTGGCACTTCAGCGGCACGGCATCTCTCTCACTCAGTGCATCTAAGAGCCATTACGCAACCGAACGCGTCAGCCATTTCTCATCACTTCGCATCCTCTACAACAACCGCCCCGGTCCTCTCAGCGTCAGCGCTACCGACCGCAAAAGCGGCGCTAAAGTCGAAGCATCCACCAGCACTCCCGGCATAGGTCTCCTTTCACTGCAGTTCGACTCCGCGACAACGTCCGCACGGCTTACTTTCAACGGCAATTCCGACATCTACGGCATCGCTGTCGACGACGGCTACGGCATCGCTGTCGACAACGTAGGCATGCGCAGCGTCTCCGGACACCAGTTCCGCAAGGTACCCCTCAACCAGCTCGCCGAGTCCTATAGCCTCCTCGACATCGGCATGATTATCATGCAGTTCGGAGGAAACTCCGTACCCTATCTGCGTAGCGACAAAGCCATCGAGACCTATTGCCGCCAGATAGGACAGCAGATCGACCACGTCCGCGCCGCATGTCCACAAGCCACCATCGTCTTCATCGGACCCTCCGACATGAGCACCACTGTCGGCGGACGCCTCGCCACCTACCCCAAGCTCCCCAACGTCGTCAGCAGTCTCCGCGACACCGCGCTCCAGCATGGAGCCGCCTTCTGGAGCATCTTCGACGCCATGGGCGGACAACAGTCAATGATAGCTTGGAACAGCAAAGGGCTTGCCGGCAGCGACTACGTACATTTCACCCCTAAGGGAGCCGTCATCATGGGCGACACCTTCTCCGATGCTCTCCTCGCCTTCTACCGCCTCTACACCCTACGCCAACACCTAACCCCACAACAATTCATCACTCTATGGTCTCAAGCAACAAAATCAGCACAGCAATAGCCCTCCTCCTGCTCTTCGTCTTCTCCTCCTGCGGACAGGCTCAGAACAGAGTCAACTGTCCCACGCCTCGCGCCGTAGACGATAGCGCACTCTTCGTCACCGTCGACACCTCCTATAGCTTCATCAACTACAACGCCAACCACCTGCTCTTTTTTGGCGACAGCAGCCAGATGCAGCGTTTCGCTCACAAGTTCTACACCCTTCTCCGCAACGGCCAAGGCAATGTCAACATCATGCAGATAGGGGCCTCCCACGTCCAGGGCGGCACATTTCCACATCAGCTGCGACGCAACATCCTGCTTGGCGCAACCCGTTCCATCGAATGCAGGGAACAAGGCTTCCCCATAGCCTCGCGCGGCATGATATTCCCATACTCCGCCGCCATCAAATGCAACAACCCCTACGACTACAAAGTGTCACGCAGCCATCCGCTCACACTTACGCGCAACGTCTATAAAGAACCCGACCAGCGACTCGGACTCTGCGGCATCGCCGTCACAGCAGCCGACAGCAACGCCGAGATAGGCATCACACTCACCGAGCCCGACATCGATTTCGCCACACGCAGCATCGTCCTCCTCGGCCAGTCATACGGCGGAGTCGTGCCGCTCATCAAGATCGTACGCCCCTCTGCCGACAGTCTCATGCTCTCGCCTACCAGCATCGACACATCGCTACGGCGCTACACCTACCAGTTCCCCGAACCCGTCGACTCCTTCCGCATCATCCTCCCCTGCGACAGCGGACAAGCCTTCGCCCTCACCGGACTCCTCCTCCAAAGCCATCGGTCTGGAATCACCTTCCATTCCATTGGCGTCAACGGCGCCTCCACTTCCGACTACCTCACCAAGTGCCCCTTCCTCACCTACGACCTCCGACTCTGTCCGCCCGACCTCGTCATCTTCGGCATTGGCATCAACGATGCAGCAGGACCCAATTTCGACACCGCCATCTTCAGACAACGCTACCTCAGCCTTGTCGACTCCATACGCAGCGTCAGCCCCGACTGCGCCTTCATCTTCATCACCAACAACGACAGCTACCGGCGCATCAAGCGACACTATTCCGTCAACAACAACGGCCCCCTCGTCCGCGAGGCCTTCTTCCGCATCGCACAGCAGTGTGGCGGCATGGTCTGGGACCAGTTCACCATCATGGGCGGACTCAGTTCCATGAGCCGATGGAACGCCGAGTCTCTCGCACAACGCGACAAAGTCCACTTCACACGACGAGGCTACCAGCTCCTTGCCGACCTCCTACACAACGCCATTGTCGAGTCCTTAGTCCATTTCAAACCACAAGAGGCCCCAGCTTCTTCAACCGACAGCACCCAGCAGGCACAAAAGCGGCCACAACCCACCTTCCCCAAAAAACGCAAAAACACTACCAATGAGAGACCTAATTACGTTTTTGAGTGACATATTCTCCTACGACCCCTCCTATCCCCTGCTCTTCATCCAGTTCAACTTCTGGGCCTTCTTCCTCATAGTCTTCGCCGGCCTGTGCCTCCTCCATAGCCTCCCCACCCTCGCCAAGTACCGCAAACCAGGCAACCCCGCCGGTGGTGGTCGCGACGACCATTTCAAGCTCCATCTCCGCAACGGCTACCTCTTCCTCGTCAGCCTCTTCTTCTACTACAAAACCAGCGGTCTCTACATCATACTCCTCATCTTTTCCACCATAGTCGGCTATATCCTCGGCATCCTCTTCGACCTCTTCAGTCGACGAGGCGTCAGCAAAGGCTACCGCACACTCCTCCTCGTCATAGGCGTTGTCGTCAATCTCGGAGTCCTCTTCTATTTCAAGTACGCCTACTTCTTCACCGACATCCACAACGCCATCTTCCATTCCGACATCCAAGTCGTCAACCATTTCGCTCAGTTCGCCAACCACTTCACAACCACCTCCCGCCTCGACGCCTCCGTCATCATAGTCCCCGTAGGCATCTCCTTCTTCACCTTCCAAAACATCAGCTACATCGTCGACGTCTACAAAGGCGAAATAGGACATGTCCGCAACATCCTCGACTTCGGCTTCTACACCACATTCTTCCCACAGCTCGTCGCCGGACCCATCATCCGCGCCAAACAGTTCATCCCACAGCTCTACAAACCCTACTTCCTTAGCCGCCGACAATTCGGCGTTGCCGTCTTCTGGATCCTCAACGGACTCATCAAGAAAATAGTCCTCAGCGACTACCTCGCCGTCAATTTTGCCGACAACATCTTCGAACACCCCGAATTCTACACCCCCTTCCACAACCTCTCCGCACTCTTCATATACTCCCTGCAAGTCTATGCCGACTTCTCAGGCTACACCGACATCGCCATCGGAGTCGCCATGCTCATGGGTTTCTACCTGCCCAAGAACTTCAACTCCCCCTACAAGGCCACCAGTCCTGCCGGCTTTTGGAAACGCTGGCATATCTCACTCAGCAACTGGCTCAAAGACTACCTCTACATCCCCCTCGGCGGCAACCGCAACGCCACCCTCGCCTCTTGGCTCATCCTCGGCGGCATGCTTGTCGCCGTCGCTCTCATGGCTCGCACCTTCTGGGTCACCTTCGCCGTCACCACCGTCATAGGACTCCTCCTCGCCGTCTACATCATCTTCCCGCGACATCGCCACAACTTCCGCACCAATGTCAACAACATGGACACCATGCTCCTCGGCGGACTGTGGCACGGACCCAGTTTCAACTTCATCATCTGGGGCGGACTCAACGGACTCGGCATCCTCATCTACAAGGCCTGGAAACCACAATCCCCACGCACACGCGTAGTCATCACACAAGCCTTCTTCGCCACCGCACTCCTGGCCGACATAATTTGGCCCTGCCCCGCACTGAACGTCGCCGCATTCTGGTCAGGCTTGATCTGTGTCGGCACCATGCTGCGCTATCTCGTGGTCAACCCCCTTTGCCAAAAGCACGGCAAAGAACGCCTCGCCCGCACCCTCGAACACGCCTGGAGCATACTCCTCACCTTCATATTCATCACCTTCACCCGACTCTTTTTCCGCTGCGGCTCCAACCTCTCACCCGCCGAAGCCAACGAAGTGGCATGGAATACAGCCAAAAACATGGTCAACAGCATAGGTTCCACGTGGAACCTCTCCGACATACCACTCATTATCGCCAACAAGTACGGCGTATTCCTCGCTTTCCTCATCGGAATGGTCATCCACTGGCTCCCCGAGCGCCTCAAACGACGCTATCGCCTTTGGTTTGCACAGATGCCCTTGTGGATGCTGGCTATCGTCGTAGTCATCACAGTCTTCTTCGTCTACCAATTCATCACCGCCGACATCCAACCCTTCATCTACTTCCAGTTCTAATGGCCCGCAGAGCCAATGGTACCCAGCCATCCCTGACTGCGAAAAATAATGGCTCTATTTTAATTTGTTTGCAATACAAATTTCCAAATATCAATTCGTTTAATTCGTACAATTCGCCGTTTTAAATAATAATAAGAGCTGCACTGATGATAATTCAGTCATACGTTATACTACAGCGGAAATAATTTATTTTTAATTTTTAATTGTTAATCATAAAAAGTTTGTATCTTTGCAATCTCAATCACAAAGATATTTCAACCCAAATATCTCCACAATCGCAGAGCAATCACATAGTTAGCTCTCACAAACAACCAACACGGAAAGGTGCTCGAGTGGTTGAAGAGGCCCGCCTGGAAAGCGAGTAAGCGTTAAAAGCGCTTCAGGGGTTCGAATCCCCTCCTTTCCGCCAAAAGAATGCAACTCTGTTCAAAAACGGTGTTGCATTCTTTGTTTTTTACAGGCAGGGGATGCTTGCTGAGCATTTTTCGCAGACAGAAATGACTGCGTAACAAAATAATCTTCACCATATAGCGGTTTTTGTGTATCTTTGCATTTTCTTTCATTATTTATTATTCCTTTCTAAGGATAACAATATCAATAACTAATCTCCCCACACTATGGACAACAATATCAAACTCAAAATCGACGAAATCCTCAACGAAATAGGCAACATCAACGACCTCAACATCAAACACGCCGTCCTTACCTACATGGAACAGCAGGCTGGATTCATGCTTTGGCAAATGGAAGACGAAAAACACATAGACAACGACTCCTACAACGTCTGACAACACAACCATGAAACGTTTCGCCCTACTCGCCCTCGCACTTGCGATATCAACCGCATTGCTGCTCAACCTCACCGCCTGCAAAGGGGGATACAGTTTCACAGGAGCCTCCATCCCTCCTAACGCAAAAACCATTTCCGTCGCCACATTCCCCAACTACGCAGCCACGGTGAACCCGCAGCTGAGCCAAAAACTCACCGACGACCTCCGAAACCTCTACTCGTCGCAGACCTCGCTCAACGTCGTCAATGGCAATGCAGACCTCGAAGTCTCAGGCGAAATAACAGCCTACACCACTCGTGCCGCCGCACTCTCAGCCAACGACGACGTCTCTATGAACCGACTGACTATCACCATCAAAGTGAAGTTCGTCAACAACTGCGACCCAGATGCCAACTTCGAACAGTCGTTCTCGCGCTACCGCGACTACAACGCACAGCTCAACTTCTCGTCGGTCGAAAGCTCCCTCGTTAGCGAAATCGTTGCCGAACTCTGCGACGACGTCTTCAACAAATCTGTCGTCAACTGGTAACAATGGCATACACTATGGAGTGTGACAACAACAGCTCGCGACTGCTCAACGCTGCAGGATGGATCGTGGCCATAGCTACATCTGCCTTTTACCTCATCACGCTCGAACCCTCCGTAAGCTTCTGGGACTGCGGCGAATTCATCGCTACATCGCACAAACTCATGATCGGGCACCCTCCCGGAGCCCCTCTCTACCAACTGCTCGCCCACTGCTTCTCGCTCCTCGCAGGACACAACGCCACGGCCATCGCCTGGTGGTGCAACGCATTAAGTGCACTGAGCGCAGGACTCACAACCATGTTCCTCTTCTGGACCATCGCTCGACTCGCAGCTCTCTTCCTCGACAAGACCCCTACCGACCGCATCTCCTTGCTCGCAGCTCTCACTGGAAGCACGGCCTACGCCTTCTGCGACACGGCATGGTTCTCCGCAACGGAAAGTGAGGTATACAGCCTCTCGATGTTCTTCTCGGCAGCAATCCTCTGGACAGCAACCCGATGGGCCGACTCGAAGCACAACTCCTCTCGATGGTTCCTCCTTTCCCTTTTCCTCACCGCCCTCTCTTTCGGGGTGCACATGCTCTCGCTGCTGACCATCCCCGCAGTGGTCGCTTTAGTAATCTCTCAACGCAAGAAAAAAATCATCCGCCCGAATCCAGCCACACTCATCGTTGCCGCACTCCTTGTGCTCTCGGCAATCTCCGTATACTCCATTATCCCCATCCGAGCCGCCGCCAACACTCCCATCAACTCGGGCAACCCGTCGACACTCGCTGCTCTGCGCAGCTACATGACACGCGAACAATATGAACACGCACCGCTAATATACGGACGCTGCTTCAACTCGCCCATAACAGGCTACAACAACGGCAAACCAATCTACGCCAAGGAGATGGACATGTTCTTCCCACGCATGTGGAAACACCAAGCCAATGCCGAACAGTACTACACCGACTGGACCGGACGACACGGCAAAAACGTGCACATCGACGGCAAGGACTACTACAAACCCTCCTTTGGCGACAACCTCGTCATCTTCGCCGGATACCAACTCGGCTACATGTACCTCCGATACCTGATGTGGAACTTCGCCGGACGCTACGACGACCACCAGGGGTTTGGCAACATGCAGCGCGGACAGTTCATCACAGGCATACCTCCCATCGACCGACTATATGTAGGAACCGCCAAAAAACTGCCCGACTCGATGCCGAACAAGGCACACAACAACTACCTGATGCTGCCTCTAATACTGGGCATCGTGGGCATCTTCGTCTCGCGTCGCAACAAGGGTCTCTTTTGGACGCTCATGACTCTTATGCTCACCTCCAGCCTCCTCCTCTCCATCTACCTCAACCACCCCGTCTACGAACCTCGTGAACGCGACTACGCCTACATCCTCTCCTTCTATACCTTTGCCATCTATATCGCTCTCGGCACCTTGGCCATTGCCGAAAAATTGCAGAAGTCGCAACACAAACCAATACGACTGTCCAAATACCTGCTGCTTGCCGTACCGCTCCTTATGGCTTGCCAAAACTGGAACGATCACGACCGCAGCCAACGCTTCACTGCTCGCGACTCCGCAGCGAACCTCCTCGACTCGTGCGACGAAAACGCAATCCTCTTCACGGCAGGCGACAACGACACCTTCCCGCTCTGGTATATGCAGCACACCGAAGGCTACCGAACCGACGTGCAGGTCGTAAACCTCTCGCTGCTTGGCAGCGACGACTACCTCATCTCCACTGCACAGCAAATGGCTCAAGCAGACGCCGACGACTTCCAGCTCCCCGTCGACAAAATGCTGGCTTATGGACCCTGGCAACGGACTATGACCATCATCGAAAACTCCTCTCGACCCATCCACTTCAGCCACTATGCCGCCAATGACCAACGTTTCCGCTCCCTGCTGCACTCGCACCTTGACCTCTGCGGCATATCATACCGGATGAACAACTACCCCTCAGCCGACTCGGTTGACACGCAACGGTCGTACAACCTCTTCTGCAACAAGCTGAAATGGCACAATCTGGAGAACGTGTACCTCGACGAGGTCTCACGCAAATTCTTGGCTCAGTACTGGAACGATGCAATCCTCACAGCCAACAACCTCGCAGCCAACGGTGGGCACCAACAGGCTCGTCAACTGCTTGACACCGTCTCGAAAAACGTGCCCCTCACCATGCTCTGCAGTCTGGAAACGGAACTGAGGGCAGCTTTGGCCTACGCCGCATGCGGCGACAGCAACAACGCCAACAGTACCCTGACGAAACTCAGACTGAGACTCAACGAACAACTGGATTACTACAGTTCCGTGAGGAAACCACTGCAGAAATTCATTCGCTATTCCATCGAACCCCTTCTGCTGATGGACGAGGAACTGAAAGCCATGGGACACTAAAAGCACACCCATGCTCCCGTAACAAAAAAATATTCGCTTTCCTTATCTTTATCGTACGAAGTTTCGTATTTTTGCACTTCGTTATTTATAACGGTATTCTATATAATAAATTGGTTTATTGCACATACAATAAGCCTGCTATCCTTTTAGAACAGAGAAACACACATTGTCAAAAACTATAAACGCGCAGTGAGCCGAAACCAATTCCAAGAACGTAGCATGGTGATTCGCATCATCATTGTCGCAGTGGCAATTATTTTTGTCATTCGACTGGCCTTCTTGCAACTGTTCGACAACACCTACCGCAAACTCGCCGACCAACAAGCTCTGCGCACCGTCACTCAATTCCCCGCACGCGGACTCATCTACGACCGCAACGGCAAACTGCTCGTCTACAACGAGGCCGTCTACGACCTTATGGTTATCCCCAAAATGACCAAGCACCTCGATACCAACCTCTTCTGCAAGACTTTGGGCATATCGCTCGACGACTTCAACGCTCGCATGGAAAAAGCCTGCAAATATTCCTCCTACTCCCCCTCCATCTTCATGAAGCAGGTCTCCAAAGAGGAATACGGTGCCTGGCAAAGCCACCTCTACAAATTCCACGGATTCTATGTGCAGAAACGAACACTGCGTATCTACGACCGGCCTATCGCAGCCCACGTGCTGGGCTACGTCGGCGAGGTCGACCAGGCCGACATCGACAACGACCACTACTACCATCAGGGCGACTACATCGGCAAGAGCGGTCTCGAGAAAAGCTACGAAACCGTACTGCGTGGCATTAAAGGCAAAAAGGTTATGCACGTCGACGTCCACAACCGCGAAATCGGACCCTACAAAAACGGCTCCATGGACACCATGGCCGTCGAAGGGGGCAACCTCTACACCACCATCGATGCCGACCTACAGGAGTATGCCGAAGAACTCATGGCCAACAAACGCGGATGCATTGTGGCCATCGAACCCTCCACAGGCGAGGTGCTCACTCTCGCTTCGGCACCAACCTACGACCCCAACCTGCTCGTCGGACGAATCCGCGGCGAGAACTACATGATGCTGCAACGCGACATCAGCAAGCCGCTCTTCAATCGCGCTCTGCAAGCCCAATACCCGCCGGGATCTATCTTCAAGGTGGCTCAGGCCATGACTGCTCTCGACCTTGGCGTCATCACACCCTCCACAGGATTCCCCTGCGACAAGTCGCTCGTCGGTTGCCACAACCACCCGTCGGCACGCAACGTCCAAGAGGCCATCAAGATGTCCTGCAACCCCTACTTCTATTTCACCTACCGACGCATAATCCAGCAAAACAAGTACAAAAACATCTACCGCGACAGCCCCTACGGACTCACCGTCTGGCACGACTACATGCAGCGCTTCGGATTCGGAACCCGACTCCCTATCGACCTCCCGAACGTCAAAAGCGGCAACATCCCGGACACTAACTACTACAACCGCTGGTACGGTGCCGGCAAATGGGCCTTCTCGACCATATACTCGAACAGCATCGGACAGGGCGAGGTGGAAGTGGTACCGCTGCAGATGGCCAACCTGGCATGCATTGTAGCCAACAGAGGATACTACATCACCCCCCATCTGGTCCGCTTCTACGGGCCTGACTCGACACGCAACGACGAGTTCTACACCCGACACGAAACGGGCATCCCTGCCAAGTATTTCGAAATCGCTGCCAACGGCATGTACGACGTGGTTCACACCGCCGGCGGAACAGCGCGCCGCGCCAACATCCCCGACATCGACGTATGCGGCAAGACAGGAACGGCACAGAATATCGGATACGACCACTCGGTTTTCATCTCCTTCGCTCCGAAAGACAATCCCAAAATCGCTGTCGCTGTATATGTCGAGAACGCACCCGGAGGCGGAGGCTACTGGGCAGCTCCCATTGCCAGCCTCATCATCGAGAAATACATCCGCGGACATGTCACTCGCACCGACCTCGAAAAATACTACCACGATGCAGCCCCGTGCCAGAAACTGCCCCTCACTCGCATCTCTAAAAAGAAAAAGAAATAATGGAAAACAAGATAGATTGGATATCGCTTCTGCTCTACGCGCTGATTCTTGTCTTCGGCTGGCTTAACATCTACGCCGCTTGCTACGACGAAAGCCATGCCGCCGTCTTCGACTTTTCCACCAAACACGGCAAACAGATCATCTGGATTGGCATCTCGCTCCTCTTCGCCCTCGGCATTACACTCATATCGCCAAAGGTCTTCTCGCAAGGCGCCTATCTCATCTACTTCGCCATGCTGGGCTTGCTCGTGGTGACGCTGTTCGTGGCGAGTGTGACCAAGGGCGGACAATCCTGGATCGACTTCGGCTCCTTCAAACTGCAGCCATCGGAATTCGCCAAATTCGCGACAGCCCTTGCCCTCGCGAAGTACATGAGTGCTCCCGACATCGACTACCGGCAGAACCGCACGAAGCTCCTCTCTTGGACCATCATCCTCATTCCCGCCGTCCTCATCCTGCTACAGCACGACACGGGGTCGGCTCTCGTTTTCGCCGGTTTCATCTTCCCTCTCTACAGGGAAGGGCTCTCGCCCAAAATCCTTGTCATCGGACTCGTGGCCATTGTTCTGTTCGTCGTCGCCCTGCTCGTCAACCGTTTTATCATCGTCGGCGCGCTTTTGCTCTGCGGCCTCTTCTACCTCTTCGTCTGGCTCAACAAGCGCACCCGCAAACACTACATCTGGGTGACTGTCGCTCTGCTCGCCTGCTCGCTCTACACCTTCTCGGTCGACTTCGCCTTCCAGAACATTCTCCAACCCCACCAGCGCGACCGCATCTATGTGCTGCTCGGCAAAACCACCGACACCAAGGGTACGGGCTACAATGTCTACCAGTCGAAAATCGCCATCGGGTCGGGCAGCGTCTTCGGAAAGGGATTCCTCAACGGCACAATCACCAAGGCCGATTTCGTCCCGGAACAGGAAACCGACTTCATCTTCTGCACCGTGGGCGAGGAATGGGGCTTCTTCGGCTCGGTAGCCGTGATTGCTCTCTACGTGATGCTGCTATTGCGACTTGTGACCCTTGCCGAACGGCAGTATTCGCGCTTCTCGCGCTTCTACGGCTATTCCGTAGTCAGCATCCTTTTCATTCATGTCTTCATCAATGTCGGAATGGTATTGGGGCTGCTACCCGTCATCGGAATCCCTCTGCCTTTCTTCAGCTACGGCGGGTCATCCCTGATGGCTTTCACCATACTGCTCTTCATCTTCCTACGACAAGACCAAGAACGGACAAAACCAATTTAACCCCTTAACCTTAAAAACCCTTCAACCCCTCCTCATGGCTAAAAAAAATAACGAAGAACACTGCTCATTTTGCGGACGCCCCGCACACGAATGCTCAATGCTGCTCACCGGTATTGATGGTTTTATATGCTCCGACTGTGTCAACCAGGCCAGCATTATACTCAAGCAGGAAAACATAATCCCCAACAAGAATAACTCCTACGAAAACAACAACAGCCCTATTCCCTCACCATCGGAAATCAAACAGCTGATTGACCAGTATGTCATCGGACAGGACGATGCCAAAAAGATTCTCTCCGTTGCCGTTTACAACCACTACAAACGTCTTCGCTACTATGACTCCCATCCTGCCGAAGACCAGGTCGAAATCGAAAAATCGAACATCATCCTTGTCGGCGAGACGGGCACAGGCAAAACCCTCATGGCTCGCACCATCGCACGCCTGCTCGACGTACCCTTCTGCATCGCTGATGCCACCACGCTCACCGAAGCCGGATATGTGGGCGACGATGTCGAAAACGTGCTCGTCAGGCTGCTGCAGGCTGCCGACTACAACGTCGCCGCTGCAGAAAGGGGCATTGTCTTCATCGACGAAATAGACAAAATTGCACGCAAAAGCGACAATCCGTCGATAACGCGCGACGTCTCGGGCGAAGGTGTGCAACAGGCTCTACTCAAACTGCTCGAAGGGGCTGTAGTCAACGTGCCGCCACAAGGCGGACGCAAACACCCTGAACAGCAAATGATTCAGGTCAACACTCGCAACATCCTCTTCATCTCTGGCGGTGCCTTCGACGGTATCGAACGCGATATCGCTCTACGATTGAACTCGAACGTAATCGGCTTCAACGGCACCAAGTCGCGTCAGGAATTGGACCGCCACAATATGCTGCAGTACATACAGCCTATGGATCTCAAGAAGTTCGGACTGATACCCGAGCTCATAGGACGCTTCCCCGTCCTCACCCACCTCGACCCGCTGGACCGCAACGCGCTTCTACGTATTCTTACCGAACCGAAAAACGCTCTCGTCAAACAATACCAGGAGCTCTTCAAGATGGACGATGTCACGCTGAAATTCGACAAGGCTGCTCTCAACCTGATTGTCGATACCGCCATCGAATTCAAACTCGGCGCACGTGGACTGCGCTCGATTGTCGAAAAGGTGATGACCGACCTCATGTTCGACCTCCCCTCACACCGCGGCGAAACCATCCACGTCACACAACAACTCGTCAAATCCAAAATAGCATGAAGTAGGATGCGTGTGGTATCTAATCCCTAATCACTAAATTTTTAATTCGCAATGCTTCTCCGCATATCAAAAATATTTGAATTCCAGATGGCCCACTCGCTATCAGGCTACGATGGCAAATGCAGCAACATTCACGGCCACAACTACCGGTTTGTCGTCACCCTGCAAGGACAGCCTATCGACAATCTGAACAATGCGAAAAACGGAATGGTCATCGATTTTGGCGACGTAAAACACATTGTACAGCAAAAGATTATCGATATCTTCGACCATGCGCTCGTTGTACCGCAACATTCGCCATTCGCCTCGATCGAAGGCACAAAGAAAGTCGTCACTGATTTCCAGCCGACAAGCGAGAACCTACTTATCCATTTTGCAAGTCTGCTGGAAGGTTGCTTTCCCGAAAGGATTGAATTATACAGCCTGCGACTGTACGAAACCGACACCTCGTACGCCGAATTGATATGCACCCCCTAAGAGGGAAAACCTCAACCGTTATCCGTTCTCAATACACCCACAGCACACCGCCACTGTACGATGTGCTGTATTGGTATAGAGGGCAGCTGGTGGCGCCCCCGTCCATAGGCATCCCGTCGGAGTTTGCGATAAAACAAGTCTTGCATTTGGGACACTCCAGGAGCGAGCTGCCCCAATCTTCGCTGACGACCACCGCCGTGGTGCTGTCGAGCGGACATGTGCGCTCGTAGGCTGCAAACTGGTCCCACGACAGGCGCACTACGACCACTCCACGGTGTCCGCCAGTCAGGTACTCATACCCGCCGACATTATTCAGTCCTGAATAGTACGCCGAATTAGGATTTATCTCGAAATTGGTCATACCTATGGGAACTCCACAACGCTGCTCCCTGCCGCATGCGACAACAAGCAGCAAGGCTGCCGCCATCAAAACCATTGCTGATGGCAACCCTGCAGAACTCGTCGGGTTGGAGCATTTTCGATAAGCCCAGTGACCAACGGGAACTTGTTCACTTTGGCATGGCGAGAAAATGCGGTTGCGAAGAAACCAGCCCTTATTGAATATTCGAATCACTACCAATCAGTCTTTGACAGGAAAATCAGAATAAATGACCTTCATACTCACCGTTGCAACGGTCTTGAGACTGTTGCGATCCACAGCTTCGAGATTGTCGCCCACAGTATGCCAATGGTCATAAAAACTGCAGTCGGGACTGTTCTGCACCAGGTCGATGGTCGGTATACGCAGTATCTGATTGATATAGAGATGGTCGTCAAGAATAGCACTGCTTAGTTCATCGACAAAAACATTACCCAAACCAAGTGCTGAGGCACAACTCCACATTTTGTTCATTAACCCTTGCGCGAAACTCATCGATATCTCTTCCTTCGTGAAACGAGGATGACTGGTACCGACCATGTCGAAGAGAATGCCATACTGTGCGGTGTAGAACATACGGTGAGGGTTCTGAGCCCAGTATTGCGACCCTTTGCACCACGTATTGTCCTCGTAGCGGCCAGCCCATTCGGGTATTCCCTGATCCTCGATGTCGAAGAAGATAAAGTCGACTCCAACATCGGGACGCTTGGCCGTCATGACGCGTGCCATCTCCATGAGTACGGCAACACCGCTGGCGCCATCGTTGGCTCCGAGCAAAGGTTTACGCCAATTATTCGTGTCGATATCGTGGTCTGCCCACTGACGGGAATCCCAGTGTGCGGCAAGGAGTATGCGCTTGTCGCGCTGCGGGTCGAAAGAGGCAACGATGTTCTTTCCCGACACCTTCTGACCGTCCCAAAGCGTGGTCGTGAAATTCTGCACCACCACCGTGTCGCACCACCGCTGCATGTTCGACGCAATGTAAGCGGCACACTTGTCATGCCCCGCAGCACCTGGATGTCGGTAGCCGAAGGAGAGCTGCGATGCGACAAAGCCGTACGCCGAGTCGGCATTGAACTCGGGTACGGCGACTTTATTATAGTCTACTGTGACAACAGGAACTGGCGTATTACCGCTCCGGCGCTCGCGATTGCACGACGCCAATACTGCAACAGCCAGCACCAAAATGATGCTTATTTTCTTCACCTCTTAGTTCTTCAGACGTTCAGCATACTCGCATGTACGAGTGTCAACTTTGATACGCTCGCCCTCTTTGATGAAGAGCGGAACACGGACCTGTACACCGGGTTCGACGGTGGCGTCTTTCATTGCATTTGTAGCTGTGTTGCCGGCGAAACCAGGCTCGGTATAGGTGACCACGGTCTCGATGAAAGGCGGAAGCTCGCACAGAAGCGGAGTCTCGGTGTCGGCATGAACGGTGATTTCAACGTACTGTCCATCCTTGAGGAACTGCGGTGCGTTGATGATTGACTCAGGAATATAGATCTGCTCGTAGGTCTCGGTGTGCATGAAAACGTGCATATCGCCCTCCTTGTAGAGGTAGGTGTAGGGACGTCTCTCGACGCGAACGATGTCGATCTTTGCACCCGAAGGGAAGGTATTCTCGAGAATACGGCCAGTCTTGACGTTACGCATTTTGGTACGTACGAAAGCGGCTCCCTTGCCAGGTTTCACATGCAAAAACTCCACAATAGTGTAGATGTCGTTGTTAAAATTGATACATAGTCCGTTTTTAATGTCAGCAGTTGTTGCCATAAAGGTATTGATTTTTGATTATTAATTGTTGTTGTTTTTCTTTTTTTCCACTTCCAAAAGGTTCGTCAGTCGCCTCAGGTCCACCTTCAGTTCCTCGTTCTCCTCCTCATACATCTTGCAGCGCACACGACACATCATATTGCGGCAAAACAGCGCCAACAATATGCCCATCATAGTGATAGTCACCTCTTTGTGAGAAACGAAAAAATAAACCGTGGCAGCCACTATAAGAATATAGGAGGCCCACTCGTACAGTTTTACTTGTGTACTTTTTTCCATGTTTTTATTCTCTTTTTAAAAATGCAAAATTACAAATATTTCCGCAAACAAAAGAAAAAAAATCATTCGACAATCGTTTCGCCATTAAAACTTTTTCTCACAATTATCATTTTTTTTGTAACTTTGCGTTTTGGATACAAACCGCCTTTAAACACTATACATCGCTTTAACAATTGAAATTTAGACAAATATAAAAAATCCTATAACTATGAAAAAACTTGTTCGAATATTTCTTACGGTCATAATGGTATTTGCAATGGTCGGTGTCTGCGGTGGCGTTACGTCATGCAAATCCTCTAACGAGACCATGTACAGCTCCAAAAAGAAGAACTCCAAGAAGATCAACCGCAATTATCGCGTGCGCGGCAACAACCAGCGCAACAGTTCTACCTACCATACCTATTGATTCCGATGCGGCTCTTACTGACGCTACTGATTTTTTTTTCCTACATGACGGCTGTTGCCCAGCCGTCTTCTTTTTCAGTGTCCGTCACCAATCTGCCGACGAACAAGGCAAAGCTGCTGATATACGACTCCGAATCGACACCGCGCGAAATAGGTCCTAACTCTTCCAAGCAGCCCCTCCGTTTCGAGGGCACAGTATCCAAACCAACCTACGCCGAATTGGTCACCGAAACGGCCGTCATGCCCTTCTTTCTCGAGAACAGCGAAATCAACGTCCGTTTCAACAGCCAAGAGCCCGAAAAATCGCCCATCGTAGGCTCACGGACTAACAGTCTCATGCGCTATCAAGTGGAACAGTGCATGAACGGCATCGAATGCATAACCCTCTTCGTAACAGAAAACCCCACCTCGCTCATAGCCCCCTACCTCATATATCGCTATATCGCCCCCGATGCCGACATCGAGACCCTGGCGAAACTCTACATTATGCTCGAAGGGGAGGCAACCTCGACATGGCACTACCGTAAACTCCACCAACGGCTTCAGCTTGCCACCATCTACGACATCGGGCGCCCATTCCCGAACTTCGACATACGCGGACCCGACAAGTCCGTGGTGCCCATCTACTCACTCCTTAGCGACACCACCGACAACATCATTCTCTTTGGTGCATCGTGGTGCACCCAATGCAACGACGCACTCAAATTGCTCGAAAGCTTCAATACCGGACTCAACATCATATACATAGACATCAACGTCTTCGGATGGGACGCACCATTCATGCACATGCTTGCCGTCGACCACATACCTTACATCATTCTCGTCGACAGAGAACGCCGCATCATGGCGCGCGACGCAAGGGCATGGGAAATCCCAAGACTTTTACAAGCAACAAAAAAATAGGCTATGACTACTTCTCTCTACCCCATGAAATTCATGCCCCTCTTCAAAAACAAAATATGGGGCGGTAACAAAATAAAACAACTCGGTTTCGACTACAGCCCTCTACCTAACTGCGGCGAACTGTGGGCTCTCTCGGCCGTCGAAGGCAACGAATCGGTCGTCAGCAACGGCTTCCTGAAAGGCAACACCCTCAACGAGGTCCTCGAAATATACATGACCGACCTGCTCGGCGAAAAAAACTACCAGCACTTCGGCAACAACTTCCCGCTCCTTATCAAGATCATCGACGCCAACGACAAGCTCTCCATCCAGGTCCACCCCGACGACGAACTTGCACACAAACGCGGGTTGGATAACGGCAAGACCGAAATGTGGTACATCATCGAAGCCGAGAAAAACGCCGAAATCGTCGACGGCTTCTGTCAGGAAGTGACACCCGACGAGTACCGCAGATTCCTCGACATGGGGCACCTCGAAGACATCCTCCACATCGAACACCCGCAGAACGGCGATGTCTTCTTCATCCCAGCTGGACGCGTCCATGCGCTTGGCAGCGGACTCCTCCTCGCCGAAATACAGCAATCGTCCGACACGACCTACCGCATCTACGACTACAACCGGCCCGATGCCGACGGAAAACTGCGCCAGCTACACACCAATGAGGCCCTCGACGCCATTGATTTCTCCGTCACCGAAGACGGACGGACACAATACCAGTACAGAAAAAACGAGACACTGCAACTCGCCCAATGCCCCTATTTCACGACTAACCGTATCGCTCTCGACAAGCCCCTGCGCAAAAACTTCCACGCACTCGACTCGTTCGTCATCTATCTCTGCACCGATGGCATCGCCGCCGTAAAGGCTCTCGACACAATATGCCCTATCCATGCAGGCGAATGCGTCCTGGTCCCTGCTTTGGCCGACGAGGTGGAACTCTTCTCAGAGGGCGAATCCAATCTGCTCGAGGTCTATGTAGACCCCGAACAATGGAAAGACAACTCCGTCAACCACTCGAACGACTTCGACTGGCAGGCCAGTTTCGTCGTCAATCCGTAATATTCGATAGCTGGAATTTAGTAAGCAAGGATGCTTATGGGCTTAAATAAATCTCTTTAACCTTTAAACTATAAACTTTAACCTTTAAACTTTACATTTTAACACAACCCGATTTCGACGTACACTTTTTAGTTCTATATTTGCAACCGAATTGGTTATAACAATTTTTTGTTAAGTGTTTGATTGTGCAGACCGTTATGTCGGTGGCAGGATTTCTGCCACCGATATATTCGGTCGTTCTTAATGTTAGGACACAGCACTTGAGATCACGCAAAAGAAGTAAACAAAACATATCGAAGCATTTAAAAAAAAATATCAGTTTAGTATTATAGATACCTTATTACTACCTACAACAACAAGCCTCCAAAGTCAAGATGCATAAACACACAACTGTCATATTATTCCTATTCATACTCTTAACATTATCAGGCAGCGCACAGCAAGTCCTCACTCTCGACGAGTGCCGCTCGCGCGCGCTTGAAGCCAACAAAGGTCTGAAAATGTCAGACATGAAACAGGAAGAGACAAAAAACCTACAGAAAGCCGCTTTCTGGCAGATGCTGCCGAAAGTCAGTGCCAATGGCGGCTACGTCTGGATGCAGAAAAGCGTCGAATTGCTTAGCGACGAACAGAAAGACCGCATCAACAACATGGGCAACACCGTCCAGCAGAGCATCGACAACGCCATCAGCGACGAGACTTCATCCATCCCCATCATTGGACCGGCCATCTCCGACGCTCTTACAGGCATCATCAACAACAGCGGACTGAGTTCAACCCTCAACGGTATCGGAAACGACATAACACAAGCTCTCGAAACCGACACACGCAACACGACATTCGGCGCAATCACCATCTCACAGCCTCTCTATCTCGGTGGCAAGCTCAACGCCCTTTACAAAACCGCACGACTTATGAACCACCTTGCCGGCATAGAATACGACAAGAAAAAAGAAGAGACGCTCATATCGGTCGACGAAGCCTACTGGCAGGTTATCAGCGTAAAACACAAAAAGGAGTTGGCAGAGAACTATGCTCGGCTGCTCGACACCCTCAACCATAACGTCGAAGAACTTGTGGCTGCCGAAATGGCCACCAAAGGCGACCTGGCCAAAGTGCGCGTCAAACTCAACGAAGCACAAATGTCGCTCACAAAAGCCTCCAACGGATTGGCTTTAGCCAAAATGCTGCTTGCACAAAGATGTGGAATGCCGCTCGACAGTGACTTTGATGTCGCCGAATCGACCCCCGCAATAGCAGCCTCTGCACAAGACGGTCTCGACATAAAACAAGTATGGAACGACCGACGCGAACTACAGATGCTACGTATCAGCGACAGCATAGCGTCACAAGGCGTTCGCATCGCTGCATCGTCGCTCAAACCCAACATCGCACTCACTGGCGGCTACCTCTTCTCCAATCCCAACCTTTTCAACGGCTTCCAGACCGAATTCGGAGGAACAGCCTTCGCAGGCATAGCCCTCAATATACCAATCCTGCACCCAGGCGGCATCTACACATTAAAAGCCGCCAAAGCAAAAAAACGCGAAATAAGCTACCAAATAGAGCAGGCTCAGGAAATGATAGAACTCCAAGTCAACAAATTACGTTGTGAACTTGACCTCGCCTACAAAAAACTCGCACAAGCCAAAAGCAACCTCGTACAGGCCGAAGAGAACCTCCGGTTGGCCGACGAAAGCTTCAAGTCCGGCATGTGCAACAGCAGCGACCTGATGGCAGCACAGACCGCATGGATTTCAGCAAAAAGCGAAGTCCTCGATGCCGAGATAGAAATAGAGATGGACAACGTCTACCTCCAACAAGCACTGGGAAAAACCAACCACACAATAACAAAATAAATCCCGAAAAGAATAACGTAATCCCGTAATACCGAAAAAGAAAAGAAAAAGAAAAAAAGAAAAAAGGAATAAAGAGAAAAACAATATAAAAATGAAAGAAAACAACAAAACACTGCTTGCCGGTCTTGCAGCCGTACTGGGAGCAGTTGGCATAGTAGCTCTCGTCGGACTTTTCGCCATCCATCCGCAAAAAGAATCCATAACCGGCGAAGCCGACGCAACCGAATACCGCATCTCCAATATGGTCCCCGGACATATCGACAAGCTGTACGTCTCTGAAGGCGATGTGATTCACGTGGGCGATACCATTGCACACATCGGAAGCCGGCAAGTCGACGCCAAAATGATCCAGGCAAAAGCAGCACGCAGTGCAGCATCGGCACAAAGCCGCAAGGCCAAAGGCGGCGCCCGTCAACAGCAAATCCAGATGGCCTACCAAGTATGGCAAAAAGCGCAAGCTGCCGAAGAGGTGTACAAAAAATCCTACAACCGAGTCAAATCCCTCTACGAAAAAGGTGTCGTATCTGCACAACAGTACGACGAAGTAGATGCCAAATACAAAGCCGCTCAAGCCGACTGCGCTGCCGCCGAACAGCAATACCTCATGGCTAAAGAAGGCGCACAAAGCGAGGACATAGCAGCAGCATCAGCTCTCGTCAACCAAGCCGGTGGCGCTGTTGCCGAAGTGCAGAGCTATCTTGACGACAGCTACATCATCTCCCCCTGCGACGGCACGGTCATTGAGATGTACGCCAAACTGGGCGACCTCGTCGGCACCGGCGCTCCACTTGCATCTGTTATCGACATGAGCGACAACTGGTTCAATTTCAGCATCCGCGAAGACCTGCTCAAAGACATCAAAACCGGACAGAACGTCGACGTACAGATTCCCGCCCTCGGCGACAAAACCTATGTCTGCACCATCCGCAACGTGAAAGTTATGGCAAGCTACGCAACATGGAGGGCAACAAAAACTTTAGGACAGTACGATGTCAAAAGCTTCGACGTCAAGGTCGTCCCCCTCGAAGACATCGACGGACTCCGTCCTGGTATGACCGCAATTCTTAAGAAATGAACAAAGGCATATACAGCGTTATGATGCGCGAGATGCGACGCATTTGCCGCAATCCACGCCACATCGTCATCATGACGCTGGGTGTCATATTCACTTTTGTTTTCTTCGCCACCATCACAAGCAACGGACAGCCCACAAATCTCTCGGTGGCCGTAGTCGATATGGATGGCACCTACCTCTCGCGACGCATCTGTCACGAAATCAACGCAACACAAGGCGTCTCCGTAAAAGCCGTCTACAACAACCACACCGAGGCTCGCAAAGCCATGCAGCGAGGCGACATCTTCGCATTCTACGAAATCCCCAAAGGCACCTACAACAACCTCCTGCAGTTCCGTTCCCCCCATTTTGTCCTCTACGTCAACTCGACCTACATGCTTGCCGGCACACTCAGCTACAAACAGTTGGCCACAATGGGCATGCTGGCTACCGGAGCTGTGCAGAGAGAAGTTTACCGCAAAAAAGGATTCTCTGACGACCAGATAATGGGACTTATTCAGCCCATCGAATACGACACACGAACCATCGGCAACCCATGGATCAACTACGGCAACTACTTGATGACGACACTCATTCCTGCCGTCATCGCCTTCATAGCCCTTATGCATACGGCATACGTTATTGCTCGCGAACGACAGGAGCGGACCCTCAAGAGCTGGCTGCGACGAGCCAAAGGCAATGCCCTCTACGCCCTGCTCGGCAAAATCCTGCCCTACACAATATGGTACAGCTTGCTCTGCATACTCTCCAACCTTATCATGTTCGGACCCATGGGCTTCCCGCTGGAAGGAAGCTGGATGCTTATGGTCTTGAACAGCATCCTCCTCGTCTTCGCCGCACAATGTGCAGCCTGCCTCATTGCCGGTGCCATTCCCGACCCGCCACTCACAATGGGCATCAGCGCCATCTATAGCGCCATGAGTTTCTCGCTCAGCGGATTCTCTTTCCCGGTCGAAAGCATGCCAACCTTCCTCTACAGTTTCTCATGGCTATACCCCATCAGGCACTACTTCCTCAACTTCTCCGACATCGCCATCTTTGGCAACGGCATCGAACACTGCTGGCCACAATTCTGCGCACTCATCGCTTTCGGAATCTTCCTCATTTTCGGCGCAGTCATGCTGCAATGGCAACAAAAACGCGCCGCCCTCCATCCAACAGAAATATAAAGAATAATATAAAAAAAGAATAATACCGTAATAACGTAATCCCGTAATCCCGAAAAGGGAAAAAGGAAAAGAAGAAAAAGAAAAAAGAAAAAAGAAAAAAAATGTTCAACACTCTCAAAGATATATGGACAGTATTAAGCATTGAAGTGCGGCGCGTGTTCGGCGACAGGATGGTGCTCCTCATCTTCTTCCTCGCCCCTCTGCTCTATCCCGTCATCTTCTGCTTCATATATCACAATGAGAATGTCGAAAACATGCCCATCGCCATTGTCGACGAATCCCCTTCGCAAGACAGCAAGCGCTTCATCCGAAAACTCGACGCCACACCCGAACTCAGCGTCGCATACCGCTCTCCAAACCTCGACGAAGCACGACAACTGATGAACGACCATCTGGTCCGTTCCGTCTTCTACTTCCCGAAAGACTACTCCTACCGCATCGCCAACTTGCAGACGGCGCGCATTGTGGTCTATAGCGACATGAGCTCCTTCTATTTCTACAAGGCTGCTCTGACCGGAGGCAACGCCGTTCTTATCGACGAGATGCACACCATAGAGCTCGACCGATACCAGCGTTCAGGCCTCACCAACAAGGAAGCACGCATCCAGATGCAACCCGTCGTCATGGAAAACACCACCCTCTTCAACCCCACAGGCGGCTACGGAAGCTTTTTCCTCCCATGCCTCATGATTCTCGTCATACACCAAACACTCTTCCTTGGCATCTGCATCCTCACCGGCGACGCTCACGAGAACCGCAAGTCGCTCCGACTTATACCCTCACACCTGCGCAGGTCGAGCATCCATCGTGTGACCATCGGACGAGCACTCTGCTACCTCCTCATCTATTTCCCCATCTGCATCATCGACCTGTGGTTCATACCGCGATGGTTCAACCTGCCGCAGCTGGGCAATCTCTACACCATTCTCATCTTCTGCCTCCCCTTCCTTTTGGCCGTCATCTTCTTTGCAATGACAGTCTCCAACCTCGCCGTCCGACAGAAGATTTCGCCCATGCTCTGCTTCGTATTCTTCAGCCTCGTGCTCTTCTTCATCACGGGAATGGTATGGCCGCAAGAGAGCATGCCGCGCTTCTGGTACCTCTTCAGCTACATCTTCCCATCCACTCCGGGCGTACAAGGTTTCGTCAAACTTGCCTCTATGGGTGCCCCGCTGTCCGAAGTACGTCACGAATACATGGCCCTTTGGATACAGGCAGCAATCTATTTCATATTCTCAACCCTGATACTCATCATACAAATATTCCTACGGCGCCGACAGAACATCATCCTACACAACATCCGACAACTCAGACAGAGAAACAACAAAATCCGACAATAATGGATTCAAAACCGACCAACAGCACCAGCCACAAAAAGCGCACCCTTCGGCACAGCCAATTGTCAGAATTTGCGCAAATTTTCCGTTCAGTCAATGCCTTATGGATTGCCATTGTCGGTGCCATACTGCTTACCGTCATCTCATTGCTCGCCCACCTCAACCGCGACTGGAGCCTCGAAAACAACTTCCACATCGTCTACTCCTTCTCTGCCAACTTCCTGCTACTCTTCATCATTCTCAGCATCAACTTCAGAATCATCAAAAGCACACTCACCCTCCGCTGGAAATACATTATAGGCATTACATCATCCATCCTCTTGGCTGCTATCTTCTCAACCTTGGCAGGATGGATACACAGAACCATCTACGACAATATCCGCCTCTCAGACCCCAACAGCATCAACCTCACCCGCGACATCATCGTCGCCTTCGTTGCCGTCCTCATTTCCATCGTCCTCTTCAGCCTCACACGCCGTCAGCAAATCAGCATCGAAAAAGAGCAACTCCAAACAGAGAACCTCCTTGTACGTTACGAAACTCTCGAAAACCAGCTCGATCCTCACTTCCTCTTCAACTCACTCAACACCCTCAGCGCCCTGATAGGGAACGACGACGAAAAGGCACAACAATATCTGCAGCAACTCGCCTCCACCTACCGCTACATCATGCAAGGCAAACGTCTGACCGACCTCGACGACGAGCTCTCGTTCGTCAATTCCTACTGCCAAATGATGCAAATACGCTTCGGCGAAAACCTCATAATAGAAAAGAACATCGACCCTCGCTACCTCCACTACCAGATTATTCCCCTCAGCCTGCAACTCCTTATCGAAAACGCTCTCAAGCACAATGTCGTCAGCGACCGGCATCCGCTCACCATCTCTCTCTCCACCACCTCCAACCACTCTTTCCTCGTCTCCAATGCCATCAACCCCAAACAGGTAGCAGCTCCGACCTCCGGATTAGGACTTGCCAACCTCTCAAAACGATATCAGCTCCTCTGCCACAAACAGGTCAACATCTATAACGACAACAATACTTTCAGCGTCGAAGTCCCTCTTCTCGACCCGCTGGAATCAGCCATAATACTGTCACAAATTTCACCAAACAAATAATTCACAATGAACGCCCTGATTATTGAAAACGAAATACTTGCTGCTCAAAACCTTCAGCGACTCATCTCCGAAGTCGACCCCTCAATCACAGTCAAAGGGGTACTGCAGACTGTTGAAGAATCTGTCGAATTCTTCAGCAACCCCAACGATATCGACATCGTCTTCATGGATATACACCTCGCCGACGGACTGGCTTTCCTCATCTTTGACTCCGTCACCATCTCCTGCCCCATTGTCTTCACCACCGCATACGACCAGTATGCCCTCGACGCCTTCAAGGTCAACAGCATCGACTACCTACTCAAACCCATCAACAAAGAAGACCTCTCCAAAGCCATCAACAAACTCCGCACTCTCGCCTCAAACGGGACAGGCTCCCTCTCTCAGAAGACCATCGAGTCGCTTTCCATGCTGGTGCAGCCAACCAAATACAAAACCCACTTCCTCATCCCCGTGCGAGACAAGCTCATGCCTCTTCCGGTCAACGACATCGCCTATGTATATGTTGACGAAAAGTTAGCCCGTCTCGTCACCTTCGACCAGCAGTCCTACTCTGTCGACAAACCTCTCGAAACCATCTATGCACAGCTCGACCCCAAGCGTTTCTTCCGGGCTAACAGACAGTATATCATAGCTCATAAAGCCATCAAGGACATCTCCCTCTGGCCGCTAAGCAAACTGCACGTATCACTCTCTATTCCAACACCCGAAAAAATAATAATCTCGCGCGCACGAGTCGGCGAATTCAAAGACTGGTACACAAGCTTCTGACAAAAAAAAGGACTTATCCTACAAGTTTTTTCCCACCTTGCCGGCAAGCAGTCCACACGCCGCCATGATATCTTCGCCACGCGATGCGCGAATGGTGCACGTCAGCCCTTTATCCGACAGATAGTCCCTGAAACGCTCCATCTCCGACGCCGAAACACTGCGGAAAGGAGTATCCGGCGATGTATGGAACTTTATCAGGTTCACTCTGCATGGCAAACCGCGTAGCAGTTTGACAATCCCGTCGGCATGACGACGGCTGTCGTTCAGTCCGCCAAACATCGTGTATTCGAACGATATTCTGCGCTGGCCGCTCCAGTCATACCTCTTCAGCATCTGAACCACATCCTTGATGGGATAGGCCTTCTCCATCGGCATTATCTCACCACGCTCCGGACCAAAAGGATTATGAAGACTCACCGCCACATGGCATTGCGTCTCCTCTATAAGCCTCTCGAGCATCGGCAGTATGCCCACTGACGACACCGTCAGTCTGCGTGGGCTCCATCCCATGCCCCATTCCGAGCAGAGCACATCAATCGTCTCTTTTATGGCCTCATAGTTGTCCATTGGCTCACCCATCCCCATAAATACTATGTTGCTCAGCTGTTCGCTCTCGGGTATCGACAGAATCTGGTTCAGAATCTTTGCCGAACTCAGGTTACCATGGAATCCCTGGCTACCAGTGACGCAGAACCGGCACCCCATACGGCACCCCTTCTGACACGACACACACAGCGTCGCACGATCGTCGGTAGGTATATATACAGCCTCTATGTACTGCCCGCCACCGGCATCGAACAAATACTTCTTCGTGCCGTCGGTCGACGCCTGGCAGCCTGCAGGCTCATCCATCCCGACCTCAGCCACCTCTTTCAGTCTTTGCCTCGTTGCGAGCGAAAGGTTGGTCATCTTCTCGAAATCACCCACCCTTTTGCGGTACATCCAGTCGCACAACTGCTTGGCTGTATATTTAGGGAAACCCTCGCGCTCACAAAGCTGACGAAGCCTGTCCAAAGAATATCCAAGAAGTGTTTCCATGCCTTACATCTCCACTTCGTCCAACAGTTCCTGCTGATAGACACTCTCGTCCCACATGAAATCTTCCTCGGGCAGATCCGGCTTAGTGAAATCGCCGCGATAGAAGTTCAGGTGCGGGTCGTCGTATACCGACCGCATATAGTGGCCGAAAATGGGCAGTGCCTGACGGGCTCCCTGGCCGAACTCCATGCTGCGGAAGTGGATAGAGCGCAGCTCGCCACCTGTCCACACCACGGTGGTCAGCTTCGGAGTAATGCCCACAAACCAGCAATCCGAGTTATTCTGCGTCGTACCCGTCTTACCTGCCATGGGATAAGTCAGCTTGAACTGCGAGCCACGCAAACGGGCACCCGTTCCGCTGTCGACAACGCCTTTCATCATCTGTATCATCATCCATGCTATCCTCGGACTGATGGCCTCTCTTCTCTCTGGCACAAAGCTTTCGAGCACTTTTCCTTTGTTGTCCTCGATGCGGGTGATGAAGATAGGCTGAACATATTCGCCTTGGTTAGCAAAGGTCGACATCGCACCGGTCATCTCGTACACCGTTATCTCCGCAGCACCCACGCTGATTGCAGGCACAGGGTCGATCGGGCTCGTCACGCCCATCTTCCGCGCGATATTGATGACCATGTTCGGACCGTTCGCGCCACCACACTTCATCAGGTATGCCGACACCCAGTTAATCGAGTTTGCAAGTGCCCATTTGAGGGTCACCATCTCTCCCTCGCGCTGGTGGCTCGAGTTGCGCGGGCACCAGTCGCCTATACACACCTCCGTGTTCGGAACGAGCGTGTATGGATTCATGTCCAGATCCTGCAATGCCATGGTGTAAACGAACGGTTTGAATGTCGAACCCACCTGACGGCGGCTCTGTATCACGTTGTCATATTTGAAGTAGCGGTAGTTGATGCCGCCCACGTAAGCCTTTACATGCCCCGTACCGGTCTCAACCGACATGAGTCCGGCATTCAGGAATTTCTTCACATACAGCAGCGAATCCCATGGCGTCATCGTCGTATCCACCGGACCATTCCACGAGAACACTCTCATTCTTACCTTCTCCTCTTTGAAGTACTTCTTTATCGCCGATTCCGACACTCCGTCCTGCTTCATCTGGTAGTAACGATCCGAAGCCTTCATAGCGAGCGTCAGGAAATGTTCCTCCTGCTCCTTCGAGAGGTTATTGAAGGGATCGCCGCCTCGACGCGCCAGCTCTTTGAAGAAGGCAGGCTGTATCACACCTTTCATGTGCTTCTCCACCGCAGCCTCGGCATGACGCTGCAGACGCGAGTCGATAGTCGTGTAGATTCGCAATCCGTCTTTGTGGACATTGTAGTATTCGCCGTTGCTCTTCTTGTGGCTCTCGCACCAGTCTTTCATATACCCTCGCAGATACTCTCTCAAGTATGGAGCCGCACCGTCGTTGTGACTTATCGGCTTGTAGTGCGACATGTCGAGCTTCTTTTCCTTCAACTTCTCGAAGTCCTCGTCGCTCAGGTATTTCTCACCCGTCGCCGGGTCTTCATAGTTGTTCATCTGGCTCATGACCGTGTTCCTGCGCATCGTCGAACGGTCAGGGTTCAGCACTGGACTGTACGATGTCGGTGCCTTCAGCAAGCCTACCAGCACCGCAGCCTCGTCGACGCTCAGCTGCGACGGCATCTTGTCGAAATAGGTGCGAGCCGCGGTCTCAATACCGTATGCGTTGCTGCCGAAATCGACCGTGTTCAGGTACATCGACAGTATTTCCTCTTTCGAGTAGTTGTGCTCCAGTTTTACGGCCACAATCCACTCTTTGAATTTCGAATAGACCAGTCCTATCTTGCTTTTCTTCTCTCGCGGGAACAGGTTCTTGGCCAACTGTTGCGTGATTGTGCTGCCGCCACCGCTGCTGCTGTGACGACCCACAAGGGTCTTGAAAAAGACACGCGCCAAGCTCCGCGCATCGATACCCGCATGGTCATAGAAACGCACATCCTCTGTAGCGATAAGCGCATGTATCAGGTTCATGTTCTTTTCGTTGTCTGTAATCTCCGCATACGTGAGGTTCGAACGGTTCTCGATGCCTATATAGCCCAGCACCACGCCGTCTTCCGACCACACTTCCGATGCCAGGTTGCTACGCGGATTTTCCAACTCTTCGAACGAAGGCATGAATCCCAGCCATCCCAACGAAATCAATGTGAACAGCAGTACCACGAACGCCCATATCGATGCGAACACTATCCATACTATCCGCACTCCGCGACGCCCTTTGTCCTGAGCCTTGTCAGATTTCTTTTTCTTATACTGAGCCATTATGATAGGGGTTAAAAGGGTTTAAGGGTTAAAGGGTTTAAAGGTTGAAGGGTTTGAAGGTTGAAGGGTTTGAAGGTTGAAGGGTTTGAAGGTTGAGGGGTTTGAAGGTTAAAGGGTTAAAGAGTTTAAAGGTTGAAGGGTTTGAAGGTTGAAGGGTTGTATGTCTTTATTCTTTGCCGATCCACATGCCTATCTCCCTGACACCTACGAGCGACGAGTCGCGCATGGCGTGGCCTATCACAAACTGGTAGTCTCCACATTCAGGAAAGCGGAAAAAACAGAAAGGATAACGCCCGTCTATATACTTGCCGCTCTTTCTTCCACGCCAGCGTCCGTCAGGATCCGCCAGCACAAACTGCAGATTAGTATCCACTGCAATCTCGCCATCAGGATATATCGTCTTTATATTCAAATATATGTTGGAATACGGATAAGCCTCCGTGTTGCGTATCTCTATACAGCACAGATAGGTCTGGGACGTGTCCTCCACATGGCAGTTGAAGACCTGGCTCTCCTCGGCTTCCCATCCGCGCACGTCCACATGCTGCCATTCGTCGTATAGTACACCGCTGGAGCACCCTCCGGCGACAAAGGCCATCAACACCGCAACTATGAATCTTACAGTTCTCATTGTTCGTTCCTTTTTGGCTTGTTGTTAGGTCTGTCTCTTCTGTCGCGCCGCGGACCTTGCTTGTGGTTGTTTCTCGGCTTCTGGCGTTCGCCGCCATCCTGATAGCCCCGTTCGCTCCTTTCAGTCGCGTTCGACTCTCTATAGCCCCGTTCGCTCCTTTCAGTCGCGTTCGACTCTCTATAGCCCCGTTCGCTCCTTTCGGTCGCGTTCGACTCTCTATAGCCCCGTTCGCTCCTTTCGGTCGCGTTCGACTCTCTACGGTCGCCGTTGTGACGGTGTTCGCCGCCCATCTGACGGCCACCCTTCGGACGGTGTTCTTCGACAGGATGGTCTGCGCCCGACTCGTCTGCCAGCATCTGCAGTTCGCGCTCGAACTCGTCGCTGCTCGATTCCTGCACCAACGCAGCCGTCGACATCAGTTCCACCTGGTAGTCTTCAAGCTGCTCCGGATACTCGCTGTTGCGGTTCTTCTCAATAATCATTTTCACATCTTCCGCCTTCAAAGCATGCAATTCGTTCTCGCCCTCATACGCATACCACATCACACCGCGTAGCACATCCGTCTTTTTGTACATGGCAAGGCCTTTCTTGAATCGTATCGGTGTCCCGGCAGGTGGGAAATTCTTCAGAGCATCGACATATATCTGGTATTCGAAATTCAGGCAGCACTTCAACTTGCCGCACTGACCGGCAAGCTTTTGTGGGTTTGGAAGAATCTGCTGTGTCTTTGCGACACTTGTCGTGACCGACTTGAAGTTCGTCAGCCAAGTGCTGCAGCACAACTCGCGTCCGCAAGTGCCTATTCCGCCCACCTTGCCGGCTTCCTGGCGCACACCTATCTGCTTCATCTCGATACGTACGTGGAACTGCTCGGCGAGCACCTTTATAAGGTTTCTGAAGTCGACACGGTCGTCAGCGGTATAGTAGAATATGGCCTTCGAGTGGTCGCCCTGGTATTCCACGTCGTTCACTTTCATCACCAGTCCGAGTTCCTCTGCTATATGGCGGGTCTTCTTCAGCGTCGTCTCTTCCTCCTTGATGGCGGCCGTCCAGCGCTCTATGTCGCTCGGTTTCGCACGGCGGAACAGTTTCTTGATGTTCTCCGACGAAGGATCCACCTTCTTCTTTATCATCTGGATGCGGCAGACCTCGCCAGTCAGACTCACGATGCCTACGTCATGTCCCGGTATTCCCTCCACGGCCACAACATCGCCATCGCTCACGTCGATGCCATCGGGAATCCTGAAGAAATCCTTACGGTTGTTTTTGAAGCGCACCTCTACGCAGTCGAAAGGCTTCTCCATCGGTCTACGTACCCCTTTCATCCAGTTGCACGAACCAACCTTGCAGCAGCTTCTGAGTTCTGTTTCAGTGACAGGCACATACGACTGCGGACAGTGGTTGCATCCGCGCGACAGATAGAGCGACTCTTCGTATTTCACCTTCGGCATCGTAGGGTCGGGCTCCAGGTATGGGTCCATAGCACTCTCGTTTGCAAGCGGGTCGATGGGGACCTCCTGCGGGTCTCTGTCCTCGTATTTGCTCGCATGGCTTACCGTGCGTTTCTCTTTGCGGCTTCTGATGAACGCCTCCATCTCTTCCGCGGTGGCGGCATCTTCGTCGGGCTCTACGATACGTACTTCCTTAGCGTCTTCCTGAAGGACTTGTTCGCTACCATCGGTCGCGTTCGACTTGGTAGTCCGTTCGTTCTCTTCGTTCACGTTCGGCTCTCTACGCTTTCCGCTTTCTTCCGTGTCGGTCCGGGGACGACCCGGCCGCCTTGCTCTCCGCTTTCCATTATCTCTGTTGTTTATATTCTCGTTTTCGTTCATATCTCTATTGGCGTGTTAGTGTAATAAAACACAAAAATACAATAATTTAACTATATATTTAAGATTCGATTTTTTCAATTCCTATTTCCTTCCCTTGCGCAGCGCCTTGCTGATTTTGAAGGACAGCTCCATAAACACCAGCTTCGCAAAGCCGTTCCTCTCTATTGCGTATATAGCCTCATCAAAAGCCTTGTTTATCAATTCCACATCGTTCTCATTAATCATTTTCGGGAACGAGCTGTTGAACTTCTCGTCGCCGAAGTCGATATGCAGCGGCAGACCTGCCATATTGTTAAGCATGCAGTCGCGCGTTGCAGCCATGGCAAAGAGTAGGAACTCCTTCTGCTTCTCCCTGCCGCGGGCGTGCATCGTATCGACCCATGCCGACAGCGACAGCATGTTGAGCTTGAAGAGCTGGCGCATCCAGCCGACATACATATGCCCATACTCTTCCACCTTTCCGCGCCATTCCATGTTCGCCACCTCTTTCACCCTCACGATTTGGCATCTCGAGATTATTGTGCTTAATATCTTCTCGCTGTTTTCGACAACAAGCAGGATTACAGTTCCTTCCGAAGGCTCTTCGAGCGACTTGAGGATAGTGTTTGCAGCATCACCGTTCATCTTTTCCGCCATCCACACCACAACGGTCTTGTTGCCACCCTCGTACGACTTCATAGAGAGAATACGCAGCATATCGTCGGCATCCCTTTCGCGTATCAAGCCCTGTTTGTTGTCGACACTGAGGAAGTCATACCATTCCTCTATCGTGCCTTTGCATTCGTGTGACTTGAGAAATTCGTGGAATTCGCCTTGCAGCTCGGCGGATGAGGGGTTCTTCGTAACCCTTGTCGTCGTCGTGTTCGGAAAGAAGAAATGAAGGTCGGGATGTACCAAGTCGCGGAATTTCTTGCACGACGGACAGCATCCGCACGAGTCGGCTCTCAGCTTCCCTTCGCCGGACTCGCCATAGTGCTGCCTGTTCTGGCAGCCAACATATTGCGCGTATGCTATTGCAAGTGCCAGCGAGCCCGCCGAACTCTTGCCAACGAACATCTGCGCGTGCGGAACACGTCCCGCATCGACGGCCTGCGTCAGCCGATTCGATACATCTATCTGTCCTTCAATGTCTTTAAACTGCATAATACAAAAACAATAATTTACAAAAATACTAACTTTTTATCATTCGCACGAAGTTTTTCGTACAGAAGTTCTCATTTTCGCATATTTAACCCTTTCAACCCTCCAACCCTCTAACCCTCCAACCCTCCAACCCTCCAACCCTCTAACCCTCCAACCCTCCAACCTTCCAACCCTCCAACCCTCCAACCCTCCAACCCTCCAACCCTTATCACTACATATAGTGACACCATTTCTAAAAATGGCCAAAATTCGTTACATGCCATCTTTCAGAACCATAGTACTTTTGCATTCGGAAACAAAGAAAAGCCATTTAGCCGCATTGAGGCATAAACAATTGGTTATTATTTAGTTTTATGGATTAATAATGGGAAAAACAGGCACCCTCGAAACGGTAGCCTGTTTTTTTTACCCTCTCTTGAGCATAAAAAAGGAGGCTCCCTGTTAGGGGAGCCTCCTTGAAAGTTAGAGTTACGATAAAACGAAGGTTTATTTTCGGGATTTCCTTTTTTGGGAATTTCCCTTTTTTTGGTATTACGGTATTACGTGATTACGGTATTTCCCTTTTTGTTTTCGTTATCGTTTTAGTTCAGAATTCTATTTCACAACGAGTTTCTTGACCATGTTGAGGCCTTCGCCGTTGATGCGGACGAAGTATGCACCCTGGGCCAGACCCTCGACCTCCATGCGCTTGGTGCAGTCGCCCTCGCATGACATGCTGTCGCTCTTGACGATGCGGCCGTTCATGTCGACGATGGTGATGCTGACCTCACCGTTGACGCCGCTGAGGGCGATGGTGGTGGCATCGGTTGTCGGGTTGGGATAGATGCTTACGTTCATGCCGTCGGCAGTGCTGATGCCTTCGATATCGGTCTCGAAGGTCGTCTTGGTCGAGGCGTTGCTCTCGATGCCGGTCTCGCATACTGCATAGACATAGACATCGTAGGTTTCGCCGCTCTCAAGGCCAGTCAGCGTTGTGGTGGTTCCAGTGACGGGTATTGCGGCAATCTCGTTGCCGGTACCGAAGCCTTCGTAGCCGTAGGTCACGCGGTAGCTCTGTGCAGTGCCGGTCCAGCTGACGACAGCGGTGTGGGCTGTCACGTTGCTGACGGTGACACCAGTGGGAACTTCGCACATGGCGGTATGGAAGGTGACGGTGTTGCTGACGCCACTCTCGAGCATGACAGCTCCGCAGAGAGCCATGACCTCGGCGTTGTAGTCAACATCCGAAGCGAGGCCACCGACGGTAGCCGGGTTGCTGTTGACATCGTAGGTGGTGTCGAAAGCAGTATTCCATACGTGGATGCGCCAGTTGGTCTCCTCGCCGTTAGCAGTCCAGCCAAGAGTTACGGTAGTGTAGCCAGTAGCCTGGACAGCGAGCTCGGTCGGGTCGAAGCAAGGCAGGCTGTCGGTGGTGAAGGAACCAATGGTCCAGTTGCTGATGAGACCTTCGGTACTGTCGCAGATAGCGCGGACGCGGTACTGATACTGCGTTGCGGGCTGCAGTCCGGTGAAGGTGTAGGTAGGTGTCGAGATGAGCTGATCGGCAGCGTCGTCGAACGAAGCGGCGGAGGCGAGTTTCAGACCCACCTCAAAGTTCTGAGCCTGCGAGACGATGCTGACGGTAGCCTCGTTGTAGGAGACAGCGGTCACGTTGGTATTGGGAGATGGACAGAAAGCACCTGTCGAGGTCACATTGATGTCGTCGATACCGCAGCTGTAGAAGCTGTTGTTGTGGTACCACTTGAAGGCCAGACGACCCGAGGTAGCAGTAACGGTGTCGAAGCTGACGGAGTCGAACGTCACGGTGGTGGTCGATTCGATAGTCTTGACCGGCACGAAGGTGGCGGCGAAATCGGAACCTGTAACGTAGCCGACGTAGAGCGTACTACCGTTGGTGGCATTCTCCATCTTGTACCAGAAGGTCATGCTGAGCGTGCTGAGCGGTTGCTCGAAAGGAGGCAGAGCGACGATCTTGGTGTCGCCGTAAGCGGCCGTTCCCGAAGTCATCGTGAGAGCATTGGGATTGCTGTGCGGGTACCAGTAGCTGCCGCTGCCGGTGATGTGCGGGAAGTAAGCCGCATTGGTACCGTTGCTGTAACCATCCCAGCAGATAGGCAGAACGCCTGCGGTGCTGTAGGTAGAGCCGTTATAGGCATCGAAGTTCTCGCTGTAGGGCAGCGGTGTCGTCAGACACTCGGTGCCGCCGATGAGAGCTGCCGACCAGATGGCGGTATCGCCAACGGCGCAAACAGGACGTACATAGAACTGGTAGACCGAAGAGGGCGTGAGACCATTCACGGTGTAGGGGTGGCTGTTGGTGGTAACCAAAGTACCAGTACCATGAGCGAATCCCGGCTCGCCATATTCGATCTGATATTCTGTAGCGGGAGTGACATCGACCCAGTCGATGGTGATGCTGCTGGTCGAAACCGAATCGACCTCCATAGCCATCACAGGAGCGCAAGAGGGCACATAGTCGACAACGATGTCGTCGATGAAGTGGGTGCTATAGTAGGTAGTTGTCGACGTGGTGTAGTAGTTGCGGAAAGCGATGGTGCGGCTGTTGCCGGTATAGGAGGCGAAGTATACGGTGTAGTCGACATGGGTCGAAGTGGGCGACGTAATCGTCTGGACCGGCACGAAGGTAGTACCCTCCATGACGCCGACCTCAAGACCGTAGTAGGCAGAGGTGGTGTACTCCGAGAAGGTCAGCTGCAGACTGTCGAGCGATGTCGGCATAGGCGGCAGCATGTGGTAGCCGTTGCCATAGATACGGTAGCTGTAGCTGCCGCTGTTGGCATAGGTGCTGCTGTAGTATATCTGCGGCAGGTAGGAACCAGTCTGGTAGGTCGATGTACCCGTCATGATGCTGCTCCAGCAGGGAACGAAGACACCCGTAGCGGCAGTGGTGCTCGTAGTGTAGCTGTCGAAGTCCTCGCTGTAGGGCAGGGAGACGGGATCGCAGAAGGTGGTCACCGTGATGACGCGTGCACGTCCGGTGTCACCGACGGCGCAGAAGGGACGCACCTCGAAAGTATACTCGGTGTTGGAAGTCAGACCGTTGATAGTATACGGATTGGTATTGGCGACAACTTGAGTGGTGCCGTCGTCGATGATCCACTGGCTTTCGCTGCCACCGTTGGTCCAAGCGAGCGTCACGCTGTTGTTGGTGATGTTGGTAGCATGGAGGTCGTTGACGCGCGGGCAGGTGGGTATGTACTCAACCTCCACGTCGTCGATGTAGTGGTAGCTGTATCCGTATGTCGGGTGCGAGTTGCGGAAGGCGATGATGCGGCTGTTGCCATGATAGTTGTTGAAGGTCACCGTCACTTCGGTGTGGTTGCCAGAGGTGTAGGTGATATTCTGGATAGGAACGAACAGCGAGCCTTCCATCACGCCCACTTCGAGTTCGTAGGCGTCGGTCGTCTTATAGGCATTGAAGGTAATCTGCAAGCTGTCGAGCGTTGTCGGCATAGGCGGCAGCATGTGGACGCCAACGCCGTAGAAGCGGTAGCAGTAGTTGCCGCTGTTGGCGTAGGTGGTGCTGTAGTAGACCTGCGGATAGTAGGTAGCTGTCTGATTGGCCGAAGGACCGGTGAGGATGAAGTCCCAGCAGTCGGCCTGGATACCAGAGGCAGCCGTTGTGCTTGTCGTGTAGCTGTCGAAGTTCTCGATGTAGGGCAGGCTGACGACGTTGCACGGAGTGGTGAAGCTGTAGGCTACGGTGTCGCAGTTGCCCCAAACGTAGACGTCGTATTCCGTTTCTGGCGTGAGGCCCGTAAGGGTTACGTTGCGCTGCGAGGTAGCGACCTGCGTACCGGTGCCGGGAGTGAAGCCGTGGAGACCGTACTCGACGGTATAACCGGCCGAGTTGCTGCGGTTCCAGACAATGGTAGCCTCGTTGCCGACAAGCATATCGGCATGAACATTCTGCGGAGGTATACATGCAGGAGCTACATCGATTGTGAGGTCATCGATATAATGCTCGGATGCAGTACCCGAACCGGTGTTGTAGTTCATCAGGGCCAGACGGGTAGCAGTACCGGTATAGTCAACCATGTAGCTCGTCACATCGTAGATGTTCTGGTTGGGCATGAAGATAATGGTATCGTAAGGCACGAAGGTGCTGGCGAAACCAGTGTTGACATGAGCAACCGTACCGACGATGAGGCCGTTGGTCTGCGGAGCGACGTTGTACTCGTGGAAGTTGAGCATCAGCGTATTCAGCGGCACACCCATCTCGGGCAGGACGACGACACCGTTCTCATTCATATAATATGCATGTTGCGGCGAGGAGGCGTAACCCGAAGTGGTGGTGTAGGCTATGTAGGCCTGCGAGTTGGGGCTCTCAACAACCCAGCAGTTGGGCTCGTAGCCTGCTGCCGATGTACCGGCGGGCATGATGTTCTCGAAGTTCATCACGTATGGCAGCGTCGTGTATGGCGCACAGTCGGTGGTGAACTCGACGTATGCTGCTGCAGGCGAGGTGGCATTGATAAGACCACAGGTGCTGTAGATATAGGCATCGTAGGTAGTGCTGTGGTTCAGAGCATTGATAGTTGCGGGAGTACCACTGACCATCAGGGTGTCGCCCTGTCCCGGAGCAAAGCCGTGAGGACCGTAGACGATGAAGTAGCTCGTGGCGTTCTCGCCTTCGGTAGTCCAGCTGATGGTAGCACTGGTGGCGGTAGCAGTAGCCGTGACGTCCGAAGCGGGAGTACAAGCGGGTATCAGTTCGACAACGATGTCGTCGATGAAGCTGTAGTTGTCGCTGAAGGCATCCCAGAAGCAGATGCGTGCATGCTCGTAGGCAGCGGGTATGTCAGCGAAGGAGTAGGTGATGTTGACGGTGTTGTTGACCGGGTCGATGTCCGAACGGACAACGGTGTCGAGCACATGCATCGTCTGTATCGGCATGCTGGCATCGTCTATCACACCGAAGAGCAGGCGTGCACCGGTGCCGCCCTGGGTAAGCTTGTAGCGTATCTGGCACTCGCTCAGCAGGGTGTCGACCTCAGGCAGGATGACGTAACCGCCATAGTATAGGAAGCAAAGCATATTGTTCTCGTCGCCGGTGAGCGATGTGATGTAAGGATACTCACGGTCGGCATTGGCGGCGTTGGTGAGGCCGGTGACCCAGCAGTTGCGGGTATAGTGACCATAGTCGCATGCCTGGAAGTCTTCCATCAACGGCAGACTTACGGCTCCGCAGAGGGTGCTGATCTGTGTCGTACCGCTCATGGTCTGTCCGCCACAGGTGTAGCTTACGCGGGCCTCGCCGAGGAATCCGGCACCGAGACCACCGATAGTGGCACTGCCGGTGGTATTGCCGGTAGCAACGCTGGTCCAGTTGAATTCACCGTTGGCACGATAGTAGATATCGTAGCTGGTGCCCTGAGCGGCGTTCCAGGTGATGTCGACATGGTCGCTGTAGGTAGCCGACTGCATCACGATAGGCATCGGGCAGGGATTGGGCTCACAGTTGGCGTTGCCGAAGACGATGTAGGCGCGATAGTAGTCGCGAGCCGACGAGCCAGAGGGCGATGCGGGATTGACGTTGGCGGTACCATAGTAGCGCAGTGCACGATAGATGGAGCTGAAGTTGCTGCATGCCCAGTAGCAGTTGCCCGACTGTGCAACTCCCGTATTGTCGTCGATAGCGACAACGAGGTTGCTGCCGGGAGTCAGGACGAAGGTCGAGTCGAGCTTGAGGCTGACCCAGCCGAAACCGCTAAGGCGACCGCTGTATACCTGCGTCAGGTTCGACAGAGGCACATAGTCGCTCGTGGTGCCGAACTCGTTGAGCGAGGTGTGACCGAGATAGACGGTGATGTCGCGATCCTCATAGTCATAGCCTCTCTGGTAGAAAGCAATCGAGCTGATGCTGTCGATGCCGGCGAGTTCACTGGCCAGGTAAATCTGCTGCGTGTAGCTGTAGGCCTGTGTTGCGTAGAAGGGCTGTGCCGAATAGTTGGTGCTATAATCGCCCACGGTGTCCATCTCGCAGATGGTGGTGGTAGCGAAGCCGGTGTTGGTTTCGCCCAGCGTGCTGTTGCAGAGCGTGGTGACGCTATATGAATAGGTGGTAGCCTCCTCGAGGTTGGTGAAGAGGTAGTAGGTGTTGGTTACGGTGTCGGTAACCACCACATTGTCTGTGCCGAACGGGGTATTGGTGCACTTACGCAGGGTGACGATGTAGCTCGAGGCAGCATTGCCTACGGTGGGTGCTGTCCAACTGATACCGAATGTGTTGTAGTCCGTGCCGCCAAGCGTCAGGTTCTCGACGGGGCTGCAGTCAGAAGCAGTGGTGGCGGTCATCAGCTGCGGACGGCTCTCCTCGTTGCCGCAGTTGCCTGCAATCCAGATCCAGTAGTTGGTACCTGGTGTCAGACCGCTGATGGTGTAGCTGTTGCCGGTGGTTACAGAAGCACTCTGAGCATGACTGTAGCTGTTGTCGGTGCTCCAATAGATATTGACACCCGAGAGGGTCGAGCCTGCCGTGGTGTCGAACCAGGTCACCTGAATGCTGTTGTGGTCGACGGTGCCGATATTGGCAACGGGCGACGGACAGCTGGTGTTGCGCCACACCTCGATATCGTCGAGATACTGGTAGCTGTAGTAGGTGCTTGCCGACGTATAGACGTTGCGGAAAGCTATGTAGCGACCTGTGCCGGTATAGCTGCTGAAGTCGATTTCATGATATTCGGGGACAGAAGTACCGCTGTTGGTAATCTGCATCACGGTATCGAAGGTGCTTCCGTCGTTGGGGTCGCTCATAAGGCCCACATACATCAGGTAGCTGGTGGACGACTGACGTACCCAGAAGCCCATTGTGACAGAGTCGGCGGGGCAGGGCAGCTGCGGCAGCGTATGGTAACCTACACCATACAGACGCATACTGTAGTTACCGCTGTGGCTGTAGGTGCCTGCGGTGCTGTAGTAGTATAACTGTGGCAGGTAGGCACCAGTCTGATAGCTAGCGGTGCCGGTCATGTAGTAGTTCCAGCAGGGAACGGCAATGCCAGTGGCAGCCGTCGTGCTATTGGTGTAACCCTCGAAGTCCTCAACATAGGGCAGTGACAGATAAGGATCGCATGCGGTGCGGGCCTCGATGGACCAAGCACTGCTGCTGTCGTCGGCAGCGCAAAGGGCGCGTACCTCGAAGGTGTATGCCGTATTGGTGTTCAAGCCGCTGACGGTGATGTTCGGTGTATTGGTCACATAGTAGTGGGTGCCGTCGGTGACGCTCCACGACGACTCGGTGCTGCCAGCCGTCCAGCTCAGGCTGACGCTGCTCGTCGATGTCGAATCGACAACAAGGTCGGTCACGTGCGGACAGCTGGGTATGACATCAAGTGTGAAGTCGTCGGTATATGCATACCACGAAGTGGTGGGCCTGTTGGCACGCAACGCAACGTAGCTGCCTTGGCCAGTATAGCTGCTGAGTTTCGACTCATAGAGACTCCAGTCGGTGTTGCCGACAGTCACGGTGACGGTGTCGACATACTCGAAAGTGCTTACATCGTCAGGATCACTCATCACGCCGACATAGAACACTGGAGCATAACTCGTGCTTGTCGGTTTTGCCCAGAAGGAGAGCATAAGAGTGTTGATGGGGTTGACGTTGGTATCGACAACCGGCAGAACGAGGATTTCATAGTCGCCGTAGGTTCCTGTAGTGGTGGTAAGATACCAGTACAGTCCGCGACTGCCGCTGTGGGCGGCTGAGGCATAGACGTAAGGATAGCCCATATAGCTGGTGCCGTTGTTGATGTGGCGCCAGCAGGGGATGTCGGGATGACCTGACGAGGAGCCTGTTGCGAGGTCTTCGAAACCGTAGCTGTAAGGAATCGTCATTGCCGAGCACTCGGTGCTGGCACTGACGGTAGTGCTGTAGATGGTGGCATCGTCGTCGTCGCACTCGAAGCTGACGCGCAGCTCATAGTCGCTGCCCGGGATGAGACCGCCGAAGCTGTAACTCGTCTCGCTAACGCCCGTGGCGGCAACGGTCCAGTTGCTCTCGCCCTCAATGCGATAAGCAAGATCCCACTCGCTCTCGTCGTAACCCGGAATCCAGGAAATCGAGATAGTGTCGCTGCCAGCGTATGTCACATTGGCAACGGGAGCAGCGCAGATGGCCGTCTCTTCACATTCTCCACTGTATAGTTTCATGTTCGCACGGTTGGAGTACGACGAGCCGCCACTGACAGTGCTGATATCGTAGGGGTTGCTGTCGTTTTGCACGTAGCGTGCCTTGCCAGAGGCTTCATGGGCGTTGTATACGTATGACGATCCGGGATAGGCGTTGCTGTTGTCGTGCACAATAATCAGCAAGTTGCTTGTGCCGTCGTAGCTGAAGGGTGTGTCGAACTCATAGTGGTTCCATCCCTGACTGCCGTTGAGCGAGCCATGATACACCTGCTGGAACGAAGGGCCATAGGGTACGAAGGCACTTGCCAGCGAGGTTGTGGTAGTGTTGGCCATGTAGATAGTCACGTCGTTCTTCTGCGTTGTTGCAGTTCCGTAGGCATAGTCGAAGTCGATACCGGTGAATACGGCAGCACCGTTGAGCTCGGATGCGTCGATAATCTGCTGCGTATAGCTGTAGCGGTAGTACTGTCCTATCGGCACGTAGTACTGTGTGGTGGTTCCGTTGCCTACCTGGACAGTGTCAGCAGTGCTTTCGTCAAGTGCCAGGCACTCAAACTGTGCTGTGCTGAACTCTATGCTGTCCAGCGGACCGTAATCGCCACTGCAGTCGGCCATAACGTAAGCCTTGTATGCGGTACCAGCAGCAAGACCGGTCAGCATAGTGCTGTTCTCGCTGACGTTGAGCGTTGTCGGATTGCTACCGCCAATGCTGTCGTAAACAATCTCGAAGCCGTCAGGCTCGCCATAGCCGTCCAAATAGCTCCAGGTAAGCATGGCATTGCCGACTGTGGTCTGCACATCAAGGTTAGCAATAGGCGGGCAATTTGGCATCTCTTCAATGGTGATGTCGTCAACAGCGGCATACCAAGCCGAGCCCGTCACCACACCGCGCAGGGCGATGATGTTGCCGTAACCTGCAAACGTCGACATCGGGACTACAAATTCATTATAAATAGTGTTGGCGCCGACAGTAACAGTCTCTATAGGCTGGAAGGAAGCGATGCTGTCGGCATCGGTCATCACGCCAACTTCGAAGACGGGGCTGTAGGAGGTACTGGTAGCTTTAGCCCAGAAACGCACCTGCAGGGCATTCATATTATATATATTAGTGTCGACCGGAGGCAGAGCCACATACTGATAGGCACCGGCAGTGGTCGGGCAGTACCAGTAAAGGCCGCGCACACCGCTGTGGCAGTACGATTCCGTGCTGCTTACATAGGGATAGTATGACGTTGTGCTGTTGGCACGCGTCAGGCAGTTGACGAAATCGGCGCTACTTGTCGAGCCCGTTTCGGCACCCTCGAAGTTCATCGTGTAGGGCAGCACGTTAATATCGGCACACAACGTGTTGGCAGTGAACGTCTCGGCGAAAGTAGTGTCGCTGCCGCAGACGCTCTGTATTTCGATGTCGTAGGTAGTACCCGGAACGAGGCCGCTGAGCGTAAAGGCATTCGAAACTGCCACCTCGCTGCTCATGTTACCGCCGGCAGGACCGTAGGTCACAATATAGCTGTCGGCACTTCCCGTCCAGCTCAACTCGATGCTGTTCTCCGTAGCCTGAACAAGGGTGATGTCGCTCGGACGAACACAACTCGGTATCTCATAGCAGATATCAAATTTCACATCGGTACGGTAGTAGGTGCGTGTGAAATTGAAGCTTGTCGCCGTAGCATTATGATAGCCATAGAACGATCTGTAGTCCGGCGTGGTAGTGGTATAATAGAATGTACCGTTGCCAGAGGGAAGTCCGGGACGATAGTAGTAAATGATAATATTCGAGTCAGGATTGTACGCAAAAGGTGTGCTAAAGGGTATGGTGAACCATTCCTGGGCGGTCGTTCTGATAGTGTCATCGTAGACAAGTGTCAGATTGTCGAACAGCCCTATGGTATCGGAGGCACCGCTGAACGATGACAGAGCCGTCTTACCTATATAGACTTTCATCGGTACGACGGTGGCAGTAGCGCCAGCGCGAACACTTATGGCATTGATTGTGCCGACACCGTCCATACCGAGGCCGACCATCTCATCAGCAGTATAAATTGTGGCTGCACGGCCTACAGTATACGTTGAACTGTTGTAGTTGTATGTAAAATAGGTGTAGTCGGATGACGTTCCGTAACTAACGGCATCATTGATGTTGGCGAAGCCGTCGCCACAGTTGCGCAATGTGGAGAAGCTGCGCTCGGCGGTAGGAAGCGACATGTCGCCACCACCGCAGTCGGAAACGATTCGATAGTAGTATGTCGTCAGTGGAAGCAGGTTACCTATAACGGTGAAAGTGTCTGTTTCCGTAGTATAGTTGGCCGTAGCAACATCAATATTGGGAGTAGCGCTGACATAAACGCGATAGCTGTTGGCATTGCCATCCGGACTGTTCCAGTTCAGCTGTGCTTCATCGTGTGTAATATTGTTGACAAACAAGCCAACGGGTTTGCGGCATGTGACAACGGGACGAGTGAAACTATAGTAGCGGTAAGAGTCGAACCAGGTATTGGCAGCATTGGTAGAGGAAGAACCATTAGAGAAGGCAGTAGCCGTATTGGTGGCAGCATCGATAGTCCAGCCATCGCTGGCATCAACGCAGAGTCCGCACTGGTGTGCCACTGCAGGCGGCACGACAGTGCTGTCAGGAAATACAATCTCTATATCGCCATTGGCAAAGAGGTGCACCTGCCATTGGTAGAGATTGTTGCGAGTATTGGAGTTGTAGGTTCCCGTGCAGAACTCGACAACGAGCATGTCGTTGCCATTGGCATCGACGGTTGTCAGAGCTTTCACATAGTGGGAATTGGCCACACCGTAGCCATCACATCCGAAGGCATTGATCTTCGGATTGTTAGTAGAAGCAGCGGTTGCACTGAAAGGCGTGCCATAGTTAGTGGTACCCGTCACAGTGGAACCCAGTCGCAGGTTGCCGTCGGTGTTGACGGAATACTGCGTGTAGACCTGCTCCCCAAAGGGGAAGGAAAACCCGATAGACTGGACTGTTGAAGCCAAACCATCGTTCCCAGAGGGAGTCAGGATCTGCGTAGCGCTCGTCATACTGATCCATTTGGTAGCATCGGTACCTGTGGCGAACGTGTATTCCGACAGATCTTGAGCCAACGAAACTCTGGGGATTGCAATAGCCACTATCGCAGCCATCACAGTCAGAAACTTGTAGAATCGTTTCATAAGCCGTTTTTTTGATTAAATATGATTAATAAATGAATTAAGTTTTATATAATGAATTTTAATTAACAAACGACGTTTTTGCTCCCCCTTCACTCCCCTCTACATCCTTTCACTCTCCTTTCAACATATTTATAATCAAACAATTTACATCTATTCAGCACACAAAAAGACAATGGCAAATTTAGGAAAATAATCCCATCTATGCAAGCAACAAAGAATATTTAACACTTTTTTTTCACACAAAACGGACTAAAGCGACCACTTTCCGTTTCTGGCTCAAAAAAAGTAGCATCAAACAATTTTTCACTTTCATTCTCGTTATCGTAGGCGAAGGTCTCTCGTTTTCTCAGCAGGCCCATTCAACCCTCTAACCCTTTTAACCCTTTTAACCCCAATCTCATGCACAACATATCCCATATCAACGACAACCTCCTCTACGTCGGCGCCAGCGACCGCCGACTCTCCCTCTTCGAAAACACCTACCCCATCCCCCGCGGCGTCAGCTACAACAGTTATGTGCTGCTGGATGACAAAACCGTCCTCTTCGACACCACCGACGCCTCTGTCGCATCGCAGTTCTTTGAAAACGTCGCCGCAGCCCTCGCGGGCCGCCCACTCGACTACGTCGTCGTCCACCACATGGAGCCCGACCATGCCGCCACGCTGATGGACCTCCTGCTGCGCCACCCCGAGGCTACGGTGGTCACCACTGCCAAAGCAGCACAGATGATGGAGCAGTTCTTCGGCACCAAGCCTGCACAGCTGATGGACGTCAAAGAGGGCGACACCATCAGCACCGGCACCCACACACTGGTCTTCACCATGGCACCCATGGTGCACTGGCCCGAAGTGATGATGACCTACGACAGCACCGTGAAGGTCCTCTTCTCCGCCGACGCCTTCGGCACCTTCGGTGCCCTCAGCGGCAACCTCTTCGCCGACCAGATGGACTTCGAGCATGAGTGGATCAGCGACGCCCGCCGCTACTACATCAACATCGTTGGCAAATACGGCATGCAGGTGCAAAATGTACTCAAGAAAGCCGCCACACTCGACATCCAGATGATATGCCCGCTGCACGGACCCGTTTGGCGTGAAAACCTCAATTATTTTATTGGCAAGCACGACGTGTGGAGCAAGTATGAGCCAGAAGATAAAGGCGTGGTCATCATCTATGGCAGCATCTATGGCCACACCGAAGCCGCTGCCCTGCGACTTGGCACACTGCTCAGCGAGCGTGGCGTGCGTGGCATCAAGGCCTACGACGCCAGCCACACACATGTCAGCAAACTGGTAGCCGAATGCTTCCGCGCCAGCCATATCGTCCTCGCCTCCAGCACCTACAACAACGGCCTCTTCACACCCATCGAAAACCTCCTCGCCGACCTCAAGGCCCACGCATGGCAGCGCCGCACCGTCGCCATCATCGAGAACGGCAGCTGGGCACCACAGGCCGCCAAACTCATGCGTGCCGAGCTGGAGCAGATGAAGGACATCACCATCCTCGGCGAGCCCATCACCTTCAAGAGCGCCGCCACCCCCGCCCAAGAGCAGCAGCTCGCCACCCTCGCCGACGCGATTGTGAGTACTTTATAATACACCCATAGGGCCTATTAGACCCATCAGACCTATAGGCCCTCTTTCCTAAAAAAAAGAAATATGCTCGACAACAAAGCCCTCTTCACTATCGGCTACGGCCTCTATGTCCTCGTCGCCCGTCAGGGCGACAAGGACAATGCCTGCATCATCAACGTGGCCCAACAGGTCAGCAGCGACCCGTTGCAGTTAATGATATGCGTCAACAAGCAGAACCTCACACATGACATGGTGCTGCGCACGCTGAAGTTCAATCTCTGCCCCCTCAGCGAGGAGGCCACCATGAAGCCTTTCCAGCACTTCGGCTTCCAGAGCGGCCGCGATGTCGACAAGTTCGCCGGCTGCGAGCAGGAGCTGCGCACGGAGAACGGACTGCTGTACCTGCCGCGATTCATCAATGCCGTGATCAGCTGTGTGGTCACCAAGAGCATCGACCTCGGCAGCCACACCATGTTTATCGCCATGCCGCTGGAGGCCCGCGTGCTCAGCGACAGCCCATCCATCACCTACGCCTACTACCAGCAGCACATCAAGCCCCATTATGGTACGCAGGCATCCCTGCCTGCGGATGGTGGTAAAAAGAAGTGGGTCTGCGAAGTGTGCGGCTACGTCTACGAAGGCGACGAGCTACCCACTGACTTCGTCTGCCCCTGGTGCAAGCACCCTGCCAGCGACTTCCGTCTGGTGGAACAATAATAAAGTACTTACTATGACACAGAGACAAGCATTACAGCTGTTCGAAGAGAAGAAGGTACGCACCGTATGGGACGACCAAGAGGAGAAATGGTATTTCTCCATTGTCGACGTCGTGGCCATTCTCTCGGAAAGCACTAATCCTCAGACTTATTGGCGTGTTCTTAAGAACCGGTTGGCCAAAGAAGGAAATGAAACCGTTACAAATTGTAACGCTTTTAAGATGCCCGCTGCCGACGGCAAGATGCGTCTGACCGATGTGGCTGACACAGAGCAACTCTTCCGTCTCATCCAGTCCATCCCGTCGCCCAAGGCGGAACCGTTCAAGCAATGGATGGCCGAGGTGACTGCCCAGCGGCTGGAACAGATGCAGGATCCTGAGCTTAACTTCGACCAAGCTTACGCCGACTATCGAAGGTTGGGATATTCCGACAAGTGGATCAACCAGCGGCTGCGGAGCATCGAGGTGCGTAAGGAACTCACCGACGAATGGAACCGCGCCGGTGTCACCGAGCAGACGCAATATGCCTCGCTGACCGACATCATCACACGCGGATGGAGCGGGAAATCGACAAAACAATACAAGCAGTACAAAGGCCTGAAGAAAGAAAGCCTGCGCGACAACATGACCAACATCGAGCTGGCGCTGAATACCTTGGCCGAAGCTTCTGCCGCGGAAATCAGCAAGGCGCAGAACCCGAAAGGTTTCAAACAGAGTGCCAAAGTTGCACAGCAGGGAGGCAAGATAGCCGGCGATGCCCGAAGGCAGTTGGAACAACGTGTAGGCCATTCCGTCATCTCCCCATCCAAGGCCGCCGACTACCTCCCGCCAGCGCAAGAGCCAGACCAGATTGACACAGGTCGGCAAGAGGAATCCTAATCATCTACGTTCTCCCAACTTCATCTGCCTCTGGTGCAAGCACCCCACCAGCGACTTCAAGCTGGTGGAGTGAAATAAATTTTGCCAGTTTTATAATATTGTGTATCTTTGCACCGACGAATTAAAAACAACAATATATGGTATAAAAAAGAGAATAGTAGAAATATAAAGACATAATAACATAGCGTTTGCTGATATTCGAGTCTTTCTAAAATCCGCAATAGAAAAGAACATCATCGCAAATAGGCAAGACGTCTGCGCGCGAGGCGTAAGTCTGCTTATTGATGATGTGGGTATGCGGATACCTTGAAAGACGATAGGCATAAACTGAAACCTCGTCGCCTTTTATATCCCAACCCACAGTTCTCGATAGGCAGCTGCGCTGAAAAGCAGATGAAGTATGCCCACACTGAATTGGATTGGCAAGGAGAAGGTTGTTACACACCATCTGGACGTGCCGTATCGTGTGCTCGACCGTAAATATACCTTTGGAGATACGCCCGACAGCGGCAATATGATTATCCACGGCGACAACCTCGAAGCCTTGAAAGCACTACTACCCCAATACGAGGGGAAGGTGAAGTGCATCTATATTGACCCACCCTACAACACCGGCAACGAGGGATGGGTGTACAACGACAATGTGAACGACCCGCATATCCGCCGCTGGCTGGGACAAGTTGTCGGTTCCGAAGCCGACGACCTCACAAGGCACGACAAATGGCTCTGTATGATGTACCCGCGGCTGGTGCTGCTACAACGTCTGCTTTCGGAGGATGGGGTTATTTTTATTTCAATAGATGACAACGAACATGAAAATCTTAAATTAGTTTGTGATGAGATATGGGGTAGGCTGAACTTTGTTGGAATGTTAACGTGGGAATCAACGACTCAGCCAGCAAATGCAGGAAAGGCAAGATTTAATCTTCAAAAAAAGGTAGAGCCAATACTTATGTACCGTAAAAGTACATTAAGATCTACGTATATTTTGGAAGAGTTAGAAAGTGAATGTAAGTACCCTCATATTGGAAAATTTGGATCATGTAGATTTGAAATAATAGAAAAATCAGACGCTGGAGGGTATAATCGAGAAACTATGAAGTTCCCAATTCTTGGACAATATCCTCGTGAGGGGAAAAGATGGCAGATTGGCATAGATACCGCTAAGCAATTGGAAAAAGATGGAAAAATTGAGATTGTTGACGGAATAGTAAAGAAGGCTGTATATCCTGAAGATGAAATAGACAAAAGAAAATTTAGGCCATTCTGGTCCCACTTCGATGCGAAAACGTATGGTACAGCAGAAAGTGGTAAGGATTTGCTGAATAAAATCATGAATGAAGCGATAGGCTTTGATACAATAAAGCCTCCTCAATTAATTACAGAATTATTATCACATTTCCCTAAAGATTCAATCATTCTTGACAGTTTTGCTGGTAGCGGCACAACAGCTCACGCGGTCCTAAACCTCAACAAACAGGATGGAGGCAGCCGCAAGTTTATCCTCTGCGAGATGATGGACTATGCCGAAAACATTACTGCCGAACGGGTTCGCCGCGTGATGAAAGGTTACGGTGAAGGCAAGAACGCCGTAGAGGGAACGGGCGGCAGTTTCGACTTCTACGAACTGGGCGAAACAATCTTTGACCCCGTTACGGGCAACCTCAATGACGATGCCGACACCGAGCAGATTCGCAGATATGTGTGGTTCAGCGAGACCAATTCGCCCTACACGCCTCCTGCGGCAGACGCACATCCTTACTTTCTCGGTACTTACCAACACAACAATTACTACTTTTACTACATCCGCGAAAAAGAGACCTGCCTTGACCGTGACTTTCTGCGCACGTTTACGCAAAAAGACAAGGCTGAGATGTATATCATCTATGCCGACCGCTGTGTACTGACCAGTGACGAGATGCTGCGGATGAATATTAGATTCAAGAAAATACCTCGTGACATAAAGCGTGTGTGATTATGGAACTGAAAGGCTATCAACAAACAAATCTTGACGCGCTCGACCGCTTCCTGTCGTGCGTGGAGAAATATGGAAACATCGCCAAGGGCTACTATGATTTTTGGCAGACAAACGATCCCCCCATCATTCCAATGCCAGGTGCTGTCATCGAACCCTACCGTGACAACGTGAAGGGCGCGCCACACATCTGCCACAAAGTTCCCACTGGCGGAGGCAAGACCCTAATTGCGGCAGCAGCTCTGAAAGTGGCAATGCGACACATTGACCCACAGTATAAGGTGGTGGTGTGGTTGGTGCCGAGCAATGCCATTTTGGAACAGACACTCCGCAACCTGCGTAACAAGCAGCACCCCTATCGCCAACGCATCGACACTGACTTTCAGAACCGTGTAGAAGTGCTGGACAAACAGCAAGCACTCACCGGACACGGATTCACACTCACCACCATCCGTGAGAATCTTTGCATACTTGTAATGTCCTTCGATTCGTTCCGCACAAGAAACAAAGAAGGACGCAAGGTGTATCAAGAGAACGGCTACCTGCAATCATTTGCATCCATCGTCGGAGAGATGCAGGACGGCGACGACGAAGTGAATCTTAACAGAGTGCTGCAGGCGGTAAATCCTGTTGTGGTGGTGGACGAGAGTCACAATGCTACCTCGAGTCTCTCGGAACAGATGTTGAACGATATGCATCCTTCGCTGGTCATAGACCTTACAGCCACACCTCGCAAGAACAGCAACGTCATCTGCTTTACCGATGCTCTGGAACTGAAACGCAACAATATGGTGAAACTGCCGGTTATTGTCTACAATCACGAGAACAAGACACAGGTAATGGACTCGGCCCTGCACCTGCAACGGCGGCTGGAGCAGACGGCACGAGAGCAGCAAGGCGAGTATATTCGCCCGATTGTACTTTTCCAGGCGGAATCGAAACTGTCTGGTGCCGAGGACAGAGAAACGTTCGAGAAGGTGAAGCAGAAACTGCTCGAAATCGGCATCCCCGAGGAACAAATCAGGATAAAGACAGCCTCAATTGACGAACTTAAAGGAGAGGATTTGCTGTCGAAAGACTGCCCTGTGCGTTACATCATCACCGTCAATGCGCTGAAAGAAGGATGGGATTGCCCCTTTGCCTACATACTGGCATCGCTTGCCGACCGTTCGTCTGTGGTAGATGTGGAACAGATAGTAGGACGTGTTTTGAGGCTTCCTTACGCGAGAAAGAACAAGAGTGATATACTCAACCTAAGCTATGTGCTGACGGCATCGTCGAAATTTCAAGACACACTCGACAACGTGGTGAAGGGGTTAAATAACGCCGGCTTCTCTAGTTTGGACTATCGCAGTGTTGACGCTACGGAACAGAATAGAATAATATCAGAATCGGGAAAAGCAAGCGAAGCATCTCTGTTTGACGAACACTCATTACCACCCGAAGAAGAAAACATCGACACATCGCAAGTCACTTTTCGTGCCGACAGTATGGAATCCTCGCCAATTGTGGATACCGGCAAGAATCCGCTTATGCCAACAAACGATACTATTGACGATATACTGAAACACGCGCAAAAGGAGTCGGATGAAATGAATGAACAACTGGAAAAAACGGACGAAGAAATGATACCGCACGAACTGGCAACAATGGCAAAAAACGGAGTAATACAATCAGCCTTTGTAAAATCGGCCAACGAAACAACTCTGCCGAAGTTCTATTTGAAAGATAATACCAGTCAGATAGACAACGGTTTGTGGCCAGTAGAAGATATTGAATTCGAAAACCAGCATCTTCTAAATACATTCCATTTGTCCAAGCAGCCAGCCGATATCAACTTTGCTGCAGCAGAAGCGAATATGTATAAAGTGGACATTGATGAGCGTACCGACGAACATAAACCTACGCTGGTAAAAGTGAAAGGTAATGCCTACAAATACATTCTGGAGAACATCCGCCAAGCAAGGGATGTAGAAGACCTGCGCAGCCGATGCACCAAACACGTGGCTGGAGCAATGGGAAATATGACACCGATATCCGTTAAAGACATCCAGGGTTATGTGGCTCGAATCTTCGAAAGTTATACGGAATCAGACCTTAACGACTTTATGCAGCATCTGAGCGATTATACAGATGTCATCAAAAAAAGGATCTTGGCGTTGGAAGAGGAGCACAAAGAGAAGGAGTTCATACGGATGCTGGAGACGGAGAAAATATTTCTGAAGTCCACCTACGCAATTCCGCGTTCAATCAGCCTTACAAAACCCTTTGAAGGTATCGTCAAGATGCTCCGCTCTAAAGAGGAGTCTGTAAATGGATTTGAACGTGAGGTGATTAATGACGTGGCCAACTTGGACAATGTTGAGTGGTGGACGCGGAATGTGGAACGGCGAGGCTTCTGTATCAATGGATTTATAAATCACTATCCCGACTTTATCATCAAGACCACAAAAGGAAAGATTGTGCTACTTGAAACAAAGGGAGACCACCTGGAAGCCGGAAAGAAAATACGGTTAGGGAACCTGTGGGCTAATAAAGCAGGTAATGACTACCGCTATTGTCTTGTGTATAACGACCGCCAAGTGGATGGGGCATATACAAAAGCACAATTTGTGGAAATGATGGCTAATTGGTAACCCATTTTTTGAACGATTGGATGGGCGTATTGTAGAGGAACTGCTGAATATGCCGTTGGGATAGACTATATAGAATCATCGGCGAACCCCTATCGTCACCATAGACCGAGGTAAAGTTTGATTAAACTTTCGCTTCGCGCACCTTTCTTTGGTTCGGCAGAGCAAACTTGTTTACTCTGCTCTCACTTTTTGAAAGGTTGAGTAAAGGGGAGTAAAACCTAAAGGGTTCTGCTCCCCATTAATTGTTTTTCAAAAAAGATTTTTTCCATTTAAGGAAAAGTTGTATTTTTGCAAAGTGAAACTTTAGAAAAAAGTGGATAAAATAAAGTATGAGTTTATGATAGACAGGATATTTAAGATGCAAGACGCTAAAGAAGAAAGTGTTTTCTTTTTCGGAGCAAGACAGACGGGAAAAACAACATTATTGAATTCCCTATTCCCTGATGCCAGGTATTACGACCTGTTGAAAAGTGAGGAATTCGAGCGCCTGAGTCGTCGTCCACAATTGTTGCGTGAGGAGTTGCAGGATTTCCCAGCACACACATTGGTCGTCATTGATGAAATACAGAAACTTCCCACGCTACTGGACGAGGTGCATTGGTTGATGGTGAATCGTGATTTGCGTTTCGTTTTGACAGGTTCCAGCGCCCGTAAACTACGACGCAGTGGGGCCAACCTGTTGGGAGGAAGGGCTTTGGTGAATAATTTCTACCCTCTGGTTAGCGCGGAGATTCCGGACTTCGACATTGACCGTGCGGTGAATAACGGGATGTTGCCCCGACATTACCTCGTGGCGGATGCGACGAAAAGGCTTAGTGGATATGTGGGACTGTACCTTCAGACCGAGATAGTGGATGAGGCGGTGGTCCGCAATCTGCCCTCATTCAATCGTTTCCTTGAGGTGGCGGCGTTGACCAGCGGTGAAATGCTGGTCTACGCAAATGTGGCGCAAGACTGCGGGGTCAGCGCAGTAACGGCTCGTTCTTATTTTGACATATTGGTCGATACACTGTTCGGGTATGTCATTCCCGCCTATACCAAGACGGTGAAACGGAAACTGATTCAGGCGCCCAAATTTTACCTGTTTGATGTCGGTGTTGCCAACTATTTGATGCATCGGTCGCATCTGAAGCAGGGCTCCCCGGAATACGGACATGCCTTTGAACATTTGATTATACAAGAGATGATGGCCTATCTCGGCTATCAAGGACGTCAAAGCGAGCTTTCCTATTGGAGAACAGGAACAGGCATGGAGATAGATGCCGTTTTGGGTGATGCAGCTGTGGGTATTGAAATAAAATCCACCAATGAGGTGAAGGACAACCAGCTGAAGGGTCTTCGTTCATTTGGCCAAGACTACCCCGACGCCAGACTTCTAGTTGTCTCCAACGATATGTACAGGAGGAGGAAGGAGAATATTGAGATAATCCCCGTCAAGGAATTTCTGTCCGACCTATGGGCTGGGAAAGTGGTTTGAGCTGAGTGTACAATGCACATGTGGAGCCAGTGGCATGCTGGAGCACCGGCAAAAAACAAGACGAAACAATAAATGATTAATAATAGATGGATAAGGGAATCAAAACGTTCGGATTCAAAGTGATTCATATAACCATGCCCGTTGTCGTGCTGATGCTTGTGGGATGCAACAGCAAACACACGGGCAACAGCGTGCTACTGGAAGAGTTCCCCACTCTGCAACAAACCACCGAATACACCTGCGGCTGTGTGGCGGCGCAGATGGTGATGCAATATTACCACGTCGACAACGAGAGCGAGCATGCCCTCGCCACCAAGATGCACACCCACGTCGACAGCCACACTCCCGATGCACAGCCGGGCAGCGCCGTGCAATGGACCGACTACGGCACCAGCGTGGAGGAGGTATACCGCTACTTTGAAGGCCGCGGGGATTTCGACATCGTGGCATCGAGCTTCCGTCCGGACAGCAGTCCGACATTGCTCACCGACACCGCCCTCGTGGGCATTCAGGCCGTAGGCAACGCCGCGCAGACCTTCGCCGACTACGGCGAGGCGGCGCGCTTCTTCCGTCAACAGCTGGAGGCGGGACAGCCCATCATGGTGTGCTGGAACTTCTGGGGTGGCCACTGGACCGTCTGCATCGGCTACGACGACCGCGGCACTACCGACACCTACGACGACGACATCCTCACCATGGCCGACCCCTGCGACATCACCGACGGGCAGGCCGACGGATACACGCAGGTAGGCCTCGTGGCTTTCTTCTACGACTGGTTCTGCACCATGACACCCAAGCCCTGGCAGCTGCAGCCCTACATAGTGGTGACACCGAAATAAAAATATTTTTTGCTGAATAAGAAAATAGTTGTACTTTTGCAGTCGAATTCTTAACTCTAAAAAATTAGAAACCAATGGAAAAATACGTTTGCAATGTTTGCGGGTATGTCTATGACCCCGCAGTTGGCGACCCCGACAACGGCATCGCCCCCGGTACCAAGTTCGAAGACCTCCCCGCCGATTGGACCTGCCCCCTCTGCTCGGTAGACAAAACCCACTTCGAGAAACAATAACCGGTACGCAAGCTCCCCCGCTTGCACAACCCTTTAACCTATAACCCTTAAACTTTAAACTTTACACACAATGCTCAACAAGAAAGTTGCCGACCTGCTGAACGAGCAGATCAATAAGGAGCTCTATAGCGCCTACCTCTATCTGGACATGAACAACTATTTCGACAAGCGCGGTCTCAACGGCTTCGCCAACTGGTACATGATCCAAGCTCAAGAAGAGCGTGACCACGCCATGCTCATCTACAAGTACATGCAGAACAACGACTGCCCCATCAAGCTTGAGGCTATCGCCCAGCCAGACAAAAAGTTCAAGAACGACATGGACGTGCTGAAGGCCGGTCTGGAGCACGAGGAGTATGTCACCGCCTCGATCCACACCATCTATGACGCTGCCTACAAGGTGAAGGATTTCCGCACCATGCAGTTCCTTGACTGGTTCGTCAAAGAACAGGGCGAAGAGGAGACCAACGCACGCGACATGATCACCAAGATGGAGCTGTTTGGCAGCGACGCACGCAGCCTCTACATGCTCAACCAGGAGCTCGCCGCACGCACCTACAGTGCTCCCAGCCTGGTGCTCGACTAAGCGAGACAACCCGCTCTGTCACACCCACATCAACGTGGGTTCTGCCAACAAAAAAACATCCGCACAGCAATGACTATGCGGATGTTTTTTTGTGGTTATGAGAAGCAATTACGCCTTGTTGAATTTTTCCTTGCCTTGCTTGCAGCGCGGGCACTTCCAGTCGGCGGGCAGGTCCTCGAAGGCAACGCCGTCGTGCTCGGCGGGGTCGTAGACATAGCCGCAGATGCTGCAGACATACTTGCCCGAAGCTTTCTTAGCAGCGAAGTCCACTTCGGCCAGCACCGTGGGCACGGGGTGGTCGAGATCCATCACGCGATCGGCCTCCACTATATCTTCTTTTTATTTTTTCCCAGTTGCAAAGATATGTAAAAAAATCAACATACACAAAAACAATTTTCCCCTCTTATCTGCTACCCAAACAAACCTGACCGCAAAGGTCTTTAACCTTTAACCTATAAACTTTAAACTTTAATCGTTAACCTTTAAACTTTTTTACGTATCTTTGCATTTTCATAATTAATCCATTTTTTAACCATAAAATACTCTAAAATCCAATGAGCAAAAAGTTTATCTGCCCCGTATGCGGCTATGTCTACGAGGGTGACGAAATGCCCGAAAAATGCCCCATCTGCGGACAACCCATGAAAGAAATGACCGAGGACAACAAGACCTGGGCTGCCGAACACATAGTAGGTGTCGCCAAGGACGCACCCGAGGATATCAAACAGGAACTCCGCCACAATTTCGAAGGTGAATGTAAAGAGGTGGGAATGTATCTCGCCATGAGCCGCGTGGCTCACCGCGAAGGCTATCCAGAAATCGGTCTCTACTGGGAGAAAGCAGCCCTCGAAGAGGCTGAACACGCCGCCAAGTTCGCCGAACTGCTCGGCGAAGTGCTGACCGACAGCACCAAGGAGAACCTCCGCGTTCGCGTTGAGGCCGAATACGGTGCCACCGCTGGTAAGACCGACCTCGCAAAACGTGCCAAAGCCCTCAACCTCGACGCCATCCACGACACCGTCCACGAGATGGCTCGCGACGAAGCACGCCACGGCAAAGCCCTCGAAGGCCTCCTGAAACGCTACTTCGGATAGAGGTTAAAGGTTATAGGTTAAAGGTTAAAGGTTAAAGATTAAAGGTTATAGATTATAGATTAAAGTTTAGAGGTTTTAGACTTTGGTTTCTCAACCCATCAAACCCATTAAACCCATTAAACCTATAAAACCCATCAACCCTCTAACCCTACAACCATTCAACCCTCTAACCCTCAACAAAAAAAGGTGCCCATGCGGGCACCTTTTTTTATCCATAAAGGATTATTTGTTAGCGGATGACGACCACACGCTTAGTCTGGACTCCGTCGACCTTGATCAGATAGACGCCCGAAGCGGGAACGCTATAGACCTCGGTCTCGGCAGCAGTAGCAGTGTGGTTGAGCATACGACCGTTGATGTCGAAGAGGTAGACCTCGCGACCTTCAGCACCATTGAGGACGATGTTGCCCTCCTTGCTGTAGGCATTGACATTGACCTCGTCGGCATTCTCGATGCCCTGGGTCGACTTGAAGTTCACAGTGATGGTCATCGTGAAGCCAAGCATATCCTCGGTAACAGGGAGAGGCTCGGTGGTGAATTCAAGGTCGTACATGGTCTCTTCCTGTAAAGTCATACCCATGTAGGAGATGCTCATCGTTACGCTCTCGAAAGCATAGCCCTCGTTGGCGGCAACGGTGAAGTTGACAACGTCGCCGGCATTGTAGGTGTAGGTACCGGGAGCAGGTGTCATCGTACCCATAGTGGCATCGTTGACAGCGGTAACCAACGTGAAGACATCGCTGCTGTTGGTGTCGGCAACGAAGTTGATGGTCAGTGACATTGTCATTCCGAGGAAGTCATCGGCGTAGAGCGGCTCCTGTGCCATTGCCATTGCGTAGAGGCCAGGGAGTGTGGTGTCCATAAGGGTCATACCCATAAAGCTCATCGTCATATCCACGCTTCCGATGGTGTAGCCCTCGGCAGCGGTGAAGTCGAAGACTACGCTGTCACCGGCAACATAGGTGTGGGTGCCGGGAGCAGGAGTGATGGTACCCATCGTGGCGTCGTTGACGGCGGTGATGAGGGTGAACACCTCGTCAGGAGTACCAGTGGTGTCGATACCAAACACTGCTGTAATGGTGATAGTAGCACCAGCATCGGCGAAAGACTGCGGGATGGTTCCAAAATTCATCGGGTTGGCGAACTCAGAATCGTAAGAATACAGCGTGTCGCTCTGGGCTACGGTGCCGTTCATGGCGATATCAAGAATCCAAGCTTCGAGCGCATAGCCGTTGTTGGCAACAGCCTCGGCCTGGACAGCGCTACCCACGTATGCAGTGTAGGTGCCCGGAGCAGGTATGGTAGTACCCATTGTGGCATTGTTGACAGCGTAGGTGACAGTGGTGCTGTCGGGGTTGCCGGCCTCGAAGAGGGCGGTGAAGGTCACGCTGCCGGTCGACATGAACAGGCTGGCGGGGAACTGTACCGTGATGTAGTCGGCACTAAGAGTGTCGTTGTTGACACCATCGGTGGTGTAGACCCAACCGGTAAAGTGGTAGCCGCTGTTGGGGACGCCAGCAAGCAGGACGGTCTCTGTTTCGGCATACTGGTAGGTGCCGGGAGTGGGGTTGGTGGTACCCATGGTGGCATCCATGGTGGCGACGGTGACGGTCAGAGTGTCGGGTGCAGGAGGCACATAGGCGCCCTGATAGAGCTCGATGTCGTCGATGAGCAGGTAGTTCATATCGTAGTCCACGTGGTGGAAAGCGACGTAGACGCTCTGTCCGGCATAGGCTGTGAGGTCGATGGACTGCTGGGTCCAGCTGCCTGCAGCAGCAGTGCTGGGACGTGCGGTGATGGTGAAGGAAGCGGTGTCGGCTGTGGTGGTCGAAATCATAACGCTGTAGCTGTCAGCATAGTTGGCATTGGCAGCCTCCCACCATCTGAAGGTGAGGCTGTCGCCAGCAGCGACGGTAGGCAGAACGAATTTGGGCGAAATGAGCCATGCATTGGCATGCATTGCACTGTTGTTCCAGCTCCACGACGAGGCAACCATTGAGCCACCATGAGGAGCAACATTAGACATGCCTGCAAGGTTGGTAGTAAACCATGCTACGCCGTCGGCACTGCCGTTGACGGTGGTCCAGCAACCAAGGCCGGGCTCGAAACCGTAGTTGTAAGGCAGAGTGGTGATGTCGGGACAGTCGAATTCGGTGGTGGCATTGACGGTGGCCATCGACGAGCTGTCGTCGGTCGAGCAAAGGGCAACAACGCCGAAGGTGTAGACCGTACCAGCGGTAAGTCCGCTGAAGGTGTAGGTGTTGGTGGTCACGTTAGCAACATAGGTGCTGCCGTTGTAGATGCTATAGCTGGAGGCATTGCCGGTCCAGCTGATGGTAACGCTGGTCTCGGTGACGGCATCAACGCTGACGACGGGCATTACGCAGCTCGGACAAGCATCGTTGAGGGTATAGAAGACTGCACCGCTGGTAAGGGTGCTGGCGTCGGTGACTGTGTAGGCTACGGCGTTGCCACCATCGATGATGTCGAAGCCGGCTTCATCGTCATAGTTGCTGCCGCTGGTCCAGCTGAAGGTTATAGGCATGCCGCTGCATACGGTAACCTGGAAGGTGTCGAAGATAGGTGTTTCGCTCACGCCCTGACCAGCCATATTGATGGTGCCCATAATCACACCGTTTTGGCTGATGGTGAGGGTCGAGTTATCCCAACCGTCGCCATAGCCGTCGGTGGCGGCAATGGTAATCTGGCAGGTATTCTCGCACTCGGTCATGGTTGCGATGGTGACGGTGTCGGACACCGAGCTGCCGCAGTCGACAACAACGCCAAAGGTGTAGGCAGTGCCGGCGGTAAGACCACTGACGGTAGCTGTAGTGGTGGTTGAGGTGGCGACGACGCTGCCGTCAGCCATATCGAGAACGGTGAAGTTGGTAGCATCGCTTGTCCAGCTCAGGTAGACATTGGTGGTGCTGACGCTGTCGACGGTGAGGGCTGTGACGGGTGCACAGTAGTCACCTGTGAAGGAATTGAGAACAACGCTATCGATGGCGACTCCGTAGCCGTATCCGTCGGTCATCTCGAATGCTACCTGATAGGTAGTGGCGGGGAGCATGACGTTGTCGACAGTCCATGAGGAGATTTCGTTGGTATATTCAGCTACCATGTTCCATGCGGTGGTATCGGAGGTGCGGTAGTAGACGCGCAATTCGTCCTGGTCGCCGCTCCAAGCGCGCTGGATGTGGGCGAAGACAAGCTGTGCGCCGTTGGCTCCGTCGAGGTCGAGAGCAGGAGTGATGAGCTTGGTGACATTGCCGGTGCTGCTGTGCTGAATCTTGGCATTGGTGCTGCCGCTGTAGGAACCGGTCGAAGCGCTGTAGTCACCGGTGGCGATGACCCAGTTGCCGGGGCCGTCGGTGGACCAGCATGCTACAGTGCCGCTGGTGGCTTCGAAGTCCTCGGTGAAGGGCAGGGTAACGGCGGTGCAGGCGGTGTTGAAGCTGATGGTGACGATGTCGCTCTCGTCGCTGCCGCAGTTGGCGGCTACGCCGAAGGTGTAAGCTGTCATTGGATCGAGGGCATAGAGCGTAACAGTGGTGTCGGTAGTATACTGATAGACGCTGGTGTCGCTCATATCATATATAGTATATCCGTTGGCATTGCCAATCCAGTTGAGGGTAGCCTCAGTAGTGGTGATGTCGCTAACGGTCAGTCCGCTGACGGGCACACAGTTGGGGACAGCCTCGACGGTGACGTCGTCGACATACCAGTACCACGACGTGCTACCGGCATTGTGGCGCATTGCCATACGGGCTCCCATCGGGGCGTTGGTGAAGTAGACGGTCTTCTCGGTATAGGCGCTGAAGTCGCTATAGGTGAAGTTTGCCATCTCGACGAAGGTGCTTGCATCGTTGGCATCGGTGACATAGCCTACCGAGAAAGTACCGCAGTTGGTGTTAGTAAAGCTCTCGGGACGGGTCCAGAAACGGATCTGGAGGTCACTGATATCGTCGCTAAATTCGGGCAGCACAACGAGGTTGCTCGTCGAACCGCTGAAACGCAGATAATTGCTGCCACCGTGGGTATTGCTCGTCGAACTCAACACGTTGGCGCTTCCAGTACCGACCTTGTTCCAACAGAGGGGTGCTGCATCGGTAGGCATATCTTCGAAGTCCCAAGTATAGGGAGCGGTGTAGGTGGCACAAGAGGTGCGAACGCTGAGAGTTGCAATAGAGGCCACATCGCCGCCGCCACAGTCGGCAGCAACACCGTATGTATACAGAGTGTTTGCATCAAGATTGCTGATAGTATAGGTGGTGCCGCTGATTGCAGAGGCAACAACGGTAGTGTCGGCCATATTATATATGGTATAGGTGGCGCTGCTGTTGACATCGTCGCTCCAGGTGAGAGTCAGTCCGGTACTGGTAACCGATGTAGCTGCCAAGTTGATAACAGGGAAGCATGTAGGTGCCTCGGTGAAGGTGGTCTTCGGAAGGAAACTGGTGTAGTTGGGGGTGGACATCGACGAGTAGGTCGATCCTATACTGTCCATTCCGTAGCAACCTTGGTTGCTGCTGCCAAACCAGTTGCCGGTAGCACCGGTGGTGAGGATCTCGACAATGAGGTTGCCACCATTGTAGGTATAAGGTGTGGTGAAATCAAAAGAGAATACTCCGCTGGTCACAACAAGGTTGCCTGCATATACGGTATCGAGTGCAACGGTGCTGAAACCCGACGAGAGGTCAGTCTCGGTTGTTTCGCCAATCAGAATGTACCACGTCGAGGCGGTCAAAGTTTTGGAAGCAGTAGCATTTTGATGGTAGAATGTAATGGAACCCAGTGTGGAGCCATTCATCGATGTCAGAAGCGATGCGGGGTACAGCATCTGAGCCTCACGAACACCAGAACCATCGCAATTGTAGAAGTCGAGAGGTACCGTAGCATGTACAGCTGTGCTGTCAGCCACAGTCCACGAGGTCTGTGCATTCGATGCAAATGGCAGTGCAAACATTGCCATAAGCACGAAAAAACGTAAAAACTTTTGCATGATGTTTTGTGTTTTGGTTAATAAAAAATTGAATATTAGATAAATAATCTTTTACACATTTTTTTACAGAAAAACAAAAATACGCAAAAAGTCCAATATTTACTAACGATTAACGCTTTTTAACCAACAAAGTGGCTTTATGTACACACCAATCCGGCGACGGCATCCGAAGCTCAGACATTCATGTAGGCACATAAACATAAAAAGTCTCCCTCAGCAGGAGACTTCATTTTTGTCTGTGACCCTGCTGCGATTCGAACGCAGGACCTACTGCTTAGAAGGCAGTTGCTCTATCCAGCTGAGCTACGGGGCCAGTGTCGGGATGCCCAGATTCGAACTGGGGGTCTCCTGCTCCCAAAGCAGGCGCGATAACCGGACTACGCTACATCCCGAGGATTTCTCATTAAAAAAACGCCTCTTTCAGGGGCGTTTTGCGGAGAAGGGGGGATTCGAACCCCCGGTACCCTAATCGAGTACGACAGTTTAGCAAACTGTTGGTTTCAGCCACTCACCCACCTCTCCAGGTAGTTGAGAGTCGAACATCAGGAAGGAAGTATTGCACCTCCCAAATCTCTACTCCAAACTGCTTTAGAAATCGGCTGCAAAAGTACTAACTTTTTACAACCTGACAAAATTTTTTTTTCTTTTGTGGCGAAATATGAAGAATTTCATTTCTTCTTGGCTTGATTTGCAACACTTTCCATCTTGCGACGAATTTCGTCTTGGTCGCCCAAAAAGAACTCTTTCTGCAGCTTCATTGCGTCGTCAAACTGGAAAATATAGGGTACTGCTGTCGGTATGTTGAACTTGATTATCTCGTCGTTCGTCATGCTGCGCAACTCCTTCACTATGCCACGCAAACTGTTGCCATGGGCAACAACGAGCACTGTGTCATATCTGTCGAACGAAGGAAGGATGACTTCCTTGTAGTAGGGCATCAGGCGGGCAATAGTGTCCTTGAGGCTTTCGGTAAGCGGTATCTCGCTGTCGGTGAGTTCGGCATAGCGCGGATCCATACGCGGACTGCGCTCGTCGTGAAGGTCTAATGCCGGAGGCTGCACGTCGAAACTGCGGCGCCAGAGGAGCACCTGGTCGTCGCCATACTTCTTGGCGGTGTCGGCTTTGTTCAGACCCTGGATGGCTCCGTAGCTCTTCTCGTTCAGTCGCCAGCTCTTCTCGACGGGAAGCCAGTCCATATCCATAGCCTCAAGCACTTGGTTCAGGGTGCGCACAGCACGTTTAAGGTAGGAGGTGTAGCACATCTGAGGACGATAGCCCTCAGCCTTGAGTAGTTTTCCGGCCTCGTATGCTTCCTTGCGACCGGCCTCGGTCAGGTCGACATCCGTCCATCCGGTGAAGAGGTTCAACTTGTTCCATTCACTTTCGCCATGACGAACCAAAATCAATGTTTTCATATCTTATATCAAGCGTTTTTCTATATTAGACAGTTTTTTACAATTATATTCGGGTGCTGCCGTTTCAATCCTTGGGTTTCAATATCTTCTCCTCTTTCTTAAGGAATATGTTTTCGTTGAAACGTCCCTTGTAAGCCATTATGCACATCACCACACCGAGCACGATGAACGGTATGCTGAGCCATTGGCCCATATCGAGTGCCATTCCTTTCTCGAAGGCTACTTGCTCCTCCTTCACAAACTCGATGAGGAAACGCGCACCGAACAGCGCTATCAGCCACCAGCCGAACAGGGCTCCCGGCCGCAACTTTCCGTCCTTGCGGCAGTATACCACAAAGCTGACAATGAAAATCAACAGGTAGGAGAGCGACTCGTAGAGCTGCGTCGGGTGCTTCGGTACGGTCTCGTGATTGCGTTCGAAGACTATTCCCCACGGCAGCGTGGTCTCGACACCATAAATCTCACTGTTGAAGAGGTTGCCCAGACGGATGAAAGCACCTCCAAGGGCTATGATGATAACAAGACGGTCGACAACCCACACAGGATTGATTCGATGCTTGCGGTAGAACAGCCAAAGGGCAATAATGATTCCTATAGCAGCACCATGGCTTGCAAGACCTTCGTAGCCCGTGAAGTGCCAGCCATCGGCATTCTTGCCGAACGGGAGGAACATCTCGATCCAGTGTTCACCCGTCAGGTAGTAGCCCGGCTCGTAGAAGAGGCAGTGCCCCAATCGCGCTCCGGCAAGGACAGCAACGAAGATGTATATCAGCAACGAGTCGAGGTATTTCTGGTCGACCCCCTCGCGCTTGAACATGTACTTGGACAGGATGATGTAGCCAAGCAGGAAAGCGAAGAGGAAGCCGAGCGAATACCAGCGCAGCCCGAATCCGCCGATGTGGAAGATCACGGGGTCCACGTTCCAGTGTATCACATTTAGCATTGTTGTAACGGTTTTATTTTATAATGATTAAAATATGTAACAGCTGATTCTCAACAAACACCCACTTTAACCTTTAACCTTTAACCTTTAAACTTTATCCTTTACTTGGCATAGTTCACGGCACGAGTCTCCCTGATCACCGTCACTTTGATCTGGCCGGGATAGGTCATCTCGCTCTGTATCTGGCGCGACAGGTCGTAGCTGAGCTTGTTGGCTTCGATGTCGCTGACCTTCTCGGCACCGACAATCACACGCAACTCGCGACCAGCCTGGATTGCATAGGTCTTCACTACTCCAGGATAGGACATAGCCATCTCCTCGAGTTTGTTCAGACGGTTGATATAGGCTTCGACAACCTCACGACGGGCACCGGGACGGGCACCGCTAATGGCGTCGCACACCTGGATGATGGGGGCGATGAGACTGGTCATCTCAACCTCGTCGTGGTGGGCACCGATGGCGTTGCAGACATCAGGATGTTCCTTATATTTCTCTGCAAGGTGCATACCGAGTATTGCATGCGGCAGGTCGGGCTCGTTCTCGGGCACTTTACCGATATCGTGCAGCAGTCCGGCACGTTTGGCCAGTTTCGGATTCAGACCCAGTTCCGAAGCCATCGTAGCAGCAAGATTGGCCACTTCGCGGCTGTGCTGCAAGAGGTTCTGTCCATAGGACGAACGATATTTCATTCGGCCAACCATGCGCATGAGCTCATGGTTCATGTTATTAATACCCAGGTCGATGCAGGTACGTTTTCCAACCTCGACGATTTCCTGTTCTATCTGCTTGCGGGTTTTGGCAACGACCTCCTCGATACGTGCGGGGTGTATGCGGCCGTCGGTCACCAGCTTGTGCAGCGACAGGCGGGCGATCTCGCGACGGATTGGGTCGAAGCCCGAGAGGATTATTGCGTCGGGAGAATCGTCTATGATGACTTCTATGCCAGTCAACGACTCCAGAGTGCGGATATTGCGGCCTTCACGACCGATGATGCGACCCTTGACCTCTTCGTTCTCGAGATTAAAGACACTCACGGTGTTCTCAATGGCATGTTCCGTTGCCGTGCGCTGAATGGACTCGATGACGATTTTCTTGGCCTGCTCGTTGGCGGTCATCTTGGCCTCTTCGACGATGTCCATTATGGTGTTCGAGGCTTCGGCCTTAGCATCGTCAGTCATCATCTCGACCAGATGCTGTTTGGCCTCGTCGGCAGTCATTCCTGCTATATGCTCCAATTTCTCAACACTCTGCTTGTAGATTTTTTCTGTCTCGGCCTTACGCTTGTTGAGCACCTCTATCTGGTTGTTGAGGTTGTCGCTTGCCGACTTCAGCTCGTTGCTCTTCTTCTGCAGTTCTTCAACTTTCTGTGCCAAAGTCTGTTCACGCTGTTTGAGTTTCTGTTCTGCTGCCTGTATCTTACCATTGCGCTCGCTGACCTGCTTGTCGTATTCGCTCTTCATCTGCAGGTATTTCTCCTTGGCTTGCAGTATTTTGTCTTTTTTAATCACTTCGCCTTTCTCTTCGGCGTCTTTAAGCACTTGCTGGCTCTTGCTCAACAGCTTGTTTCTGAGAACCGTGGTGGTAGCTGCAATTCCTGCTCCTGCGCCAACCACAATCCCGATGATAATCATCAATATATTCATAGTTGTTCTAAAAAAATTTGTTTTGTGGAATGCGCCTGCATCGTCCGGGATTGCCTGTCGGCTACACATCTGTAAGCAAAAAAACCTGCACCGTGTACCCTCCGAGAGTTATTGGTAAACTCTGAACAGAAAGGATTTGAGCGCCGGGTGTCTCAGCCGTTTTTGCCTTTGCACCCCATGATTCCGGAGGCTCCATGGGGCAGGCGACCTACCCACCTGCGAGCAGACTCGGTTTGTAAATAGTGTTGAGTTTACAAACTGTTTCGGGTCGGGTGCAGGTTATCGTCCAACAGGGTGTCGATTTCGGTCAGTTGCTTGACCAATTCATTATCTTTATATTGCAGACTGTTTTGAGTCTTGAACAGCTCGGTGACTTGTGCCAGTGCAACCATTGCAAGCAGGTCCTGATTGTCACGATGGCCATATTGCTTTTTGAAGATACGCGCCTGCGAATCAATAAGAGCAGCAGCGTCGCGCAAACACTTCTCATCACTGGCTGGAATAGTCAGTTTGTAACTACGTTCCAATATGTTAACTGTCGCCGATACTTTCTCCACTTTCAGTCTACTTTTGTCAATAACATCAGACTTTTGTCAATATTCCGGATCATTTGATTGATCTTGAGCTTTATTTCTGCCGAATCGCCTTTCTGAACAAGCGTATTCCTAAGTTTAAGTATATTGGTTTCTTCTTTTAATTGGTTTATCTTTTCTTCTTGGTTTTTAATGGTTTCTTTTAGTTCTTCGTTGGCCTCTGTCGATTTCAGCAACTCGCGACGCAGGCTTTCGTTTTCCTGTATCAGCTGGCGGATCTTGTAGTTGATGCCACTAAGGGTTGTCTCAAAATCGAACATCGTTCCAAATTTTTTTCACAAGCCACTGAAAACGTTCCCTTTCTTTTTGGTTTTTATCTTCAGCGCTTGTGTGTTAACAAATTGCAAAAATACAACTATTTTTTTTATTTGTTAACATATTTTGAGCAATAATTTAACAAAAATATTATATTGCGTTTATTATCAGATTATTTCATATTGAGCGTATGACCCATTCGTTCCTGCTTGGTCTTAAGATAACGCTCATTGTAGCGGTTGGGTTCTATCACTATCGGAAGTGTCTCCACTATCTCCAGTCCATAGCCTTCCAGTCCGCTGCGCTTCACGGGATTGTTCGTTATCAGGCGCATCTTGTTGACGCCAAGGTCGCGTAGTATTTGTGCTCCAATGCCATAGTCGCGTTCATCGGCCTTGAAGCCCAGTTTAAGGTTGGCGTCGACAGTGTCCAAGCCTTGTTCCTGAAGGTGGTATGCACGCAGCTTGTTGACAAGACCTATGCCCCTACCCTCTTGACTCATATAGAGTATCAGGCCTTTGCCTTCCTTTTCGACCATCTGCATTGCCTTGTGCAGCTGGTGTCCGCAGTCGCATTTGCAGGACCCGAAGATATCGCCTGTGGCGCAGCTGGAATGGACCCTGACCATGATGGGTTCGCCATCGTTCCACTCACCTTTCTTGAGTGCCAGATGAGTTGCACCGTTGTCGAGCTGCGTGTAGGCGATGAGCTGGAAGGTGCCCCATTCCGTCGGCAGGAATACCTCTTCCTCCTTGCGGATCATCGTCTCGTGAGCAATGCGATAGGAGATCAAATCCTTGATAGTCACGATTTTTAGACCGAACTTTTTGGCCACTTCCTGCAACTGAGGCATACGAGCCATCGTGCCGTCGTCGTTGATAATCTCTATCAGTGCTGCGCAGGGTCTGAGACCTGCGAGACGGGCGAGGTCGACAGCAGCCTCAGTGTGTCCGGCTCTTACCAGCACACCACCGTTGCGTGCCCGCAAAGGATTGACGTGACCGGGGCGACCGAGGTCGTCGGCCTTAGTATCGGGATTTGCAAGGGCCTTGATTGTCATCGCCCTGTCGTGCATGCTGACACCCGTTGTGCAGCCGTTGCCAAGCAGGTCTACAGTCACCGTGAAGGGGGTACCCAGAAGCGAAGTATTGTCGTGGACTTGCATGTCGAGGTTCAGCTCATGGCAACGATCTTCGGTAAGAGGTGTGCAAAGCACTCCGCGACCGTTCTTGAGCATGAAATTCACCTTATCGGGGGTTATTTTTTCTGCAGCGATAATGAAATCGCCCTCGTTTTCACGGTCCTCATCGTCAACCACAATTACAAACTTACCCTCTCTAAAATCCTCTATTGCTTCTTCTATAGTATTGAGTTTAAATTCCATAAGTTAAAAATAGCGGTATTATATATTAAAGTATCAAATATGCAAAGATACTACAAAAAAGCCGTATGTGTGAATTTTTTTTCGAAGACCATTTTTTGTTTCATTTTTTTGTAATTTTGCAAATTGAAAACAATGATAACTATGAAACGCGGAAAACAGATCTGTAAGCAGCTAAAAGCTGTACGTCAGCGTATTGCCGACGAAAACGGCATTCCGTTCTCTGTCAGGGAGTGTACACACAAGGGCGACTGTCGCGGCACCTGTCCACGATGCGAGGCCGAGGTGCGCTATCTCGAGCAGGCTCTTGCACAGCGCATTTCGTTGGGCAAGGCGGCGACGGTGGCCGGACTGACGCTTTCGCTTACCGCGTGCGGTGGTGGCGGCGAGCCGACACTACAGGTCGATATGCCTGCGCAGGGCGTTGCTCCGGTTTTTTTCTACGACACTGTTGCCGCCGATACGTCGTCGGTGTCGGATTCGTCTGACGATATGGTTGTTACTGGTATGGAAGGCGATGCCTTTGTAGCGGACGGTTTTCCTGACCGTGATAGTAGTGCTGATGCCGCTCCGTCGCCGCCGAGTGGTGACGAGCTGATACCCGAAGAGGGACAGGTCGAGGACGAGGATATGTTATTGGGTATGATTAACGAGACCCAACCTGTCTTCCCCGGCGGCGAAGATGCTCTGTATAAGTTTTTGGGCGACAATATTGTGCACCCAAAAGAGCACGGCTGTTCTGTCGTCAAAGGTACTGTTGTTGTCGTTTTCGACATCGAGAAGGATGGTTCGATTACCAATGCCCGTATTTTGCGCGACATCGGCGAGGGCTACGGCGAGGCTGTCCTTAAGGTCGTCAACGCGATGCCGAAGTGGAAACCCGGCGAGGTGGACGGCAAGCCTGTGCGGCAGCAGTTTTCGCTGCCCGTCCAGTTCAACCTGGAAGCAGAGTGGTAAAAAGCTGCTCCGATGCAGTGCGGATACCCAATGGATTCAGTCCAACACTTATTTGTTTATTATCTCCCATAAATGGAGAGAAATACATATTGTTATTCAACATACTACATAATATTCATTCTACATAATAGCTATTCAACGAAGACCTGTTGTAGCATAATAATTTCCACTACTATGCGGAATATTATTTTCACTTATCCCGATTTTCACTTCCATAACCTCTATAATACAAAGGTTTTCACTTCGCAGTTGCCCAGGGTGAAGGAGGCAAACTCATCATTCTCCATCGGCTGGAAGTAGTTAGTGAATACACGGCAGATGCCATTATGTGCCACCACGAGGGCATCCTCGTTCCTCTGTTTCAGCATCTCGATGAACGGATACACCCTAGCCGCGACATCAAAGTACGACTCGCCGCTTTCATAGCGTTTGAAGTATTTGCGTTTCTCCGACTGATATTCTGCATCAGTGCGGACTTTCCCCTCATACTTTCCGAAGTTCATCTCGTTAATGCTCTCACACACCTCGAACCGGCATCCTTTGTGCCTGTTGGCCACTATCCTGCCTGTGACCATGGTACGCTGGAGTTGTGAAGTGTACACCACATCGATATGCACACCATCCATCTTCTCCGCCAACTGCACTGCCTGTTGCAAACCTTTATCGTTAAGCGGAATGTCTGTCATTCCCTGCACCCAGTCTTTCACATTCCAGACGGTCTCTCCGTGCCTTGTAAGATATATCTTCATACCAGCCATTTTTCTCATTATTTAACGTTTTAGAAACTCCCTTAAAGATATTGTCGACAGTTTCAGTCCCTTCGCCTTGACTTGAAGTCCATTGTCCGATGTAAGCAATATGGGATTCTCTTCTTTGAATTTTAATGCCACCGTTAAAATGTTGTTATCTGGTGATTTAGCATTAAAATCCGACGGAAGAAGGCTTATATCCGATAGTTCCATTGAGACATTTGGAGTATCCAAAGCACGGTTAATATTCTTCAGCGCTTTTTCAACATTCCTTTTCCCCTCATCATCCAGTTTTATTTTCAGTTTGTCCAGTTCATCGATAACTTTTGCAGAGAGAACAACCTGATATTTTGCATCAATCTTGGAAATAATGTCGGGATAATCTACAAAAACATTCGTATCTATAATATATATGTTTTTTTTATCCGCCGACATTACGGCTTTTTGTTTCGGTGTCTCAAACTGTGACAAATCTATCTTCCCCTTGACAACGAGATTCCCTATTTTTTTCTCAGTCTCCATTTCTTGTTGCACTGAAGGCACCTCCACTCCAACAACCGAGTTAAGATAGGCCCTTACTGCCGTATCACAGTTGGCATTAATAACACTTTTATCAGCCAAAATTATAGTAAATTGTGTGGCACGGCTAGTGGCAACATTAAACAGAGACCTGTCCAAGGACATTCCCATCATTGTATTCGGAATAAAATACAGACAAATATCACACGTCATGCCTTGAACCCTTTCCACGGTATCAATCAACACATTGTTCTTATTTCCAAATTCATCAATAAAACAGTTTTGAAGCATTCTTACCGTTGCACGAAACTTCGACAAAACAGCAATTTTCATTTGAGGCTGTTTATCGAGTATTTGCGAAATAACACTTACCGCATATTTGCAACTGGATCGGTCTGCTTTTTCTCCTTTTGGCATATCATACTGCACCAATTTTGTTCCCCCATTCCGAGGGGCAACTTCGAGTTTCCCGTCTGAAAAAGCATACGGTTGCGATGACAATGATTTTATAGGTACATTGTAGAACAAACTCGTCAGGCGAGCAGCATCTGGCAATAGACGATGGGTTTCCGTCAAGATGTATGACTTGAAATCAAAATAGTCACACAACGTACCGAAGCCATCAGCCAATTTGGAATAATCATTGCGGATTATCGATTCCTCGCTTAACAACACAATTGGGCGCATTTGATTCTGGTCTCCAATCCATACTACTTTGTTACCAAGATTTTTGCACGCCGCTGTCATAGCGAATAAAGACTGACTGGCCTCGTCCATAATCACGTAATCAAATGGCTGCTCCATATATGCGTTTTTTGCCCATCCACTTGAATTATAGAAGGTGGTCAACGTCGCCTTCCCCGATATACAATTTATTTTCTTGCTGTCAATCGGAACCAACTCTCCACACTCTCTTTTTTCATCCACGGACACGTTGGTTTTCATTATTCTCCCTGCAGCCAGGTATTCTTTTAAACTATCCTTTTCTGCAAGTTCCATCAATGCACGATTCGTAAGAGCCGTAACCAAAACGCTCTTGTTTTGGTTTAGTAGCTGAGATACAAGTTCCGCCATCAAAAAAGTTTTACCCGTTCCCGGAGGACCCTGTATTACTAAACTGTCGTTACTTGACAATTCCTTCAGGAGCATCATCGCCTGATCCTGATTGGAATTTATCTCTAAAGGATTCCACGAAAACTTCTTTTCATCAAAGTCAAGTATTTTTCCAGCCGGTGTATCCGCTTTGTTAGAGACTATGTCAATCAAGTTTTGATAATAATCAAGAGGTGGTTCCTTAGGGCCAAGAACAATCACACATCCTTCCAGCTTGTTCTCTACAAGATACGCCATCATATCAAGAGAAATGCCAGAAAAACCACACAACAGAAAACCCTTGTCATCTGTTTTGCCCTGCCATACACAATGCACTTCCGAGAACTCCACCTGATGAGAGCGGAGCTGTCCCCAAGACAGATTCCCCCAATTCTTAGGCAAGCACATATTTTGTTCCAATAGGACAGCGGTAAAATACTCATTCTTTCTTGGTATGCCCTTATCTTTCTTGAATCGAAGCATCAATTGACCCGACCTCGTATTGTCTGATTCCGTAGCATTTTTCGCAATATCCAGCTTAACATACTGAGATATGTACACTTCATTATTTACAAGTAGAGCCGTGGCCTTGGTGTTTAACAGACCGAGATAAGTCTCACTTATTGCCGTGAGTTCCTTGTCCAAGAAACGTTTATGTTGTTCACGTGTGTAATACATAATTATTCTATTTCAAAATCAAATATTTCATCATCAGTGAAATTGACGTTCACAAAACCAGTTTTCTTCTCATTTAGACCAAAATGTTTAATACTATCCGATTGAGAATAATTCGGATTTTCAATGACAAAGCACGTCCGTTTTGACCCCATAAAGCCGTTTGCCAAATCCGCTATCCTCTGCGGACTAACCACGTCTGTGTCAAATATGAGGTTTACGTTAGGATTGTCACTGAATATATCATCAAACGACAAGGAATGAATCCTCTTGTCTGCTCCATAGTTTAAAAGCACATTGTCGGGGTCTTGCATAAGTTCGGCAAATACGCGCGGATGCAAATGCAATTTGCGTGCCATTGAACTCGTTACCGCCACAGTAATTGGGTTGCCCTTATACTTGATTACCCCAGAAACCAAATGATGATTATCGTCGGGATCCCACGCAGAACAGTCAAAGTCTTCATTTCGTTCCAAGAACTCCTTTGCCGCATACCGAGCTTCCCTATTTATTTCTCTACGTTCTTCGACACTTAATGTTCCCTTATCGACCTCTCGTCCATGTCCTTTCACTTCTGCATCATCACCAGCTTCTTCCAATAGACCACGCAAACGTTCAATTTCTGATTTGAGATGTTTTTTTTCAGATTCAAGCTGTTCCTTCTCATATTCAAGCTCTTGATATTTGTCCACAGAAATACGGAATATTTTGTCCCAATCATCCTTTGTAAACGGACAACCTAATTCTTTCTTTGAATAAACATCCGCCATTATCACAGCAGGAGTTCTGCCTTTTGCCATAGACACATATATCCTCCTTGATGCGGGAAAATACATGAAATCATCCTCTTCTGACAAATATAAAACAGAATGTAACCTATAGTACATTCTATATTGCACCTCCTTCTCGACAATCCAAATACTGACACTACTGTTTTTTCTCCACTCTTGATATAATGTATCTGTCCATTCAGTTGCATCAGATATATCTTCTTCCATATATTCGGTTTTGAACATTTGGGTTGAAGGACATTTCATGACATAGGTTTTACAAAGTCCTTTCAATATAGTCACCTGTTTCTCATTCGTTAATGGCAGTGCAAAAGTTCCTATAATCCAATCAAGAAAATCTTCAATTATTTTAGGCTCAGCAACATTCCATATATTTTCCAACTTGCCATCCTTGAATGATTTCCGTCGGATTATCTCGTTGCTCTCCGAATCGTGGATGCCTAAATCAAATAGAAATCTCTTTTTATCCTCAGTATCAGCCCAGGTCTGAATGTATTCAGGAATTCTCTCTCTTGGAAGGGTATACTCATCACTATCAATATATGTCCCGTATATCTTTTCTGGAAAAAGCTCACGTCCATAATCTTCTTTAAGGAAATTGCCTAATATCTTCCCAACGCCTAATTGATAACATTCATCCAAAACTTCCACAAACGAATTTGGATGCCTTCCATAACGAAGATGATATAAAATACTAGAATCAAAAGTATACTTCTTTGTTCGAACAGCCGTAAATATCATCATGAAACAGAACTGCTTCAATGATGCAATATGGTTTGACAAGTATGTTAAAAGCTCATTTTTGACTTCAACATCACCTACAACCCTCTGGGCGAAAATTTTCTCCACACAAGGAATGTCTTCAAAGCATTTACTCACCTTTGTCAACTGTGACGCAGAAGAATATGACGGGAGAAGCTCCGACAACAAAAACATGCATGGCGGTCGCTGCTCATTCACTATAACAGAAACCTCATCTCTTACAGCATATTTATTCAATTCTACACCGTCAATGTATATTTTATTTCGAAGAAGAGATGACGCATTGTCTGTTGATGCCGCAATCCTGATGATACGGTATTCATCAGAACTCACCTCATAGCTTTTGGCGCTGTACAATTCCAGTTTTTCAAGTTGCCTAACATATTCCAGTTTAATGGTATCGTTGGATTGCTCCACTATGTAGAGAAGATGTGTCCGCGGAATATCTTTTGAGAACAACTGTTTCGTAAAAGAATTCTGCCAATTTTGAGAAAAAAGACCATATATAACAACGATGTTTGTCTTGGTCAATATCTCATCAACATTCGGAATCACTACCTTTGAAAACACATCGTTAGCAGCAATTACATATTCCGACATCTCTTCGCAATATTCACTCTGACTAACCATATATGGGTTCAACCATACAGGGAAGTCTGGTGTATATTGGAACATTTGCGATAAAGGACAGGGCTGTTCTTCTTGATTTCTGAAAATAATCCAATCCCCCAATCCACTGCTATCCGGTTTTAACACTTCTACAACGTTCAAAAACAAGTTTTTCCTATCCTCAAATGACCAATCAGAAATGTCACATTCTTTAATCAGCGAGAACAGCTTCTTTTTCGGTGGTATTGTAATGAAATCATGGAATGGATGCTCTTCATACAAAAATGAAGAGCATAGGAATCCCAATTTCTCCAAGTCATTTCTTAACAAAACAGTGGATTCTGAAAGAATTATCATCTTATCAGTAAAATCAGAATGCGATATCCATTCTTCTGAGAACTGGTAAGCAGGCACAATTTCCATCAAAGCCTTTGCCTCCTTCTTTTGAACAATCCATTCAAAGAACTTGGCACGTTTTTCATCAGCTGCCATAATCCACTGTTTAAGAGCCTCAATATTCTCTTCAATTGATTTAACCGCCCCAATAGTTGTGATTTTGGACACGCCAAATGTCTCATTCTTCAGAATCTTTGCATTAAGAATAGGGTGCGGAAGTCTTTTGTCAGTATTGGTTAAGGTATAAAAACCGTCATGTCCGATTGCTTCCGACAAGCCCGAATCATCATAAATTACTGATGCCGGACAAATTTTATCTCCGTTATCATCAAGAATGAACGCATACTGCGACATGGCTTCTTCGTAACCCTTGTTGAATGCAGCAACTATTTGTTTCGTGTCAAGAGTGTCTGCTACGAAAGGTTTTTCACATAGCAAATTCAAATATTCCGGTTCTTCCAAGGAAGCGATTTCGGATACCATCTTGACAAGCGTTCGACCTAAAATATAGAAGAGATAATGATTCCACGGGTTGTCACTATTGATTCTTTCTCGGTCAGAATTTGGGATAAAGTCTGCATTTACAAAGAATGGAAAAGAAAATCGATTCTCATTCATTGGCAGATATGCATAGAAGGAACTCTCTTCAGAATCACTTGTGACGATATGATTGTTCGCATCCAATTTTATTGCGAAAGAAATTGCAGTATCGGTTGTGGATGCAATTCTATCAGGCACGCCCGTTATTTCCTTTAACGAACCTGTATCCTGTTCTATTCTGGCGAAATAATACTCCTTCTCACCTCGAGTGTTAATTCGTTCCTCTCGATGCACATTAACTCCTGCTTCACTAAAAGCTGTATCATTGACAGGTATGTCATCTACTGTGAATATTCTAAAGTTTTCATACCTCTTTTGAGGGTTGAATGAATTAACCAAAGAAATCAAATTTCCGCCCTTGCTTACATTTTTCTGAATAGTCCAGCACTCATCTCCTTTCATTAACTGAACTCTTTTTGTCTTGCGTAGAAAGAGCATAAATCTGGGATCTCCGAACACTTCTTCTACAGCTTTCCCGTACTCTGCTAGCGTTTCATTGTCCATTTTCAATGCAATTGCGACATTTTCATTTTTATTGAAGATGGAATTTGCATACGGTATTGTCATCCTGTCCGACCATATAGGCAAAAGCTGCCAAGGAATATCTTTCACTCCATTAAACTCCCTTGCTTCCTTTTCATACTTCTTCAAAAATGCCGCTTGTTTTCTTGGATCTGACTCTATATCATTCACATGAAAATAGAACTTTGAGAAATCATTGTACTCATCAAGTCCCTTGTCAAACGAAAAACTAAAGCCGCCGCTCTTTATTGAAACGAGTGTTGAATTTGTAAAAACGGATTTAAACCCAATTCCCTTATATCCAGTTTTCTTTTTATTTGCACTCTTGGTACTTTTTGCCGCTGAAATAATAGAATCGAAGTCATTCTTGTTAAAAGAATAGCCGTCGTGGGTAAGAGTAAAATAATCGTCATTAAGCTGTACTTTTACCTTCACTCCATTTTGAGCCGCAGCATCATCGGCATTCTGCAGGAGTTCAAAAAACATCCTTTTCTTACCAGAGTACAAGTTAATGCCTACTTCCTCCAACAAATTGGCCAACGAAGTATTGGAACTGGGACTTGTTTGTTTTTTGAATGACAACGTCACCGTCTCCTCGTAAGGATTATGCACCTCTTCTATAATTGGCGACAACACACAAAACATATATGGAGTACCCTGTTTCCTGCGATAAGCACTCGCAGAAACATTCAATTCAACTTTATAGAAATCACCCTCATGGACAAGATTACGGAGTCTGTTGTCAATAAACGCAACCAAATTCTTGCCATTTACAGGATCAACCAACAGTTTTCCTCCATCAGTGTTGTTATCGTCACTTGCAGACATCGGGTTCCACAGAAAATAATTGTCATTTATCTGAACAATTTTCCCAACAAAAATGCGCGTATGAATATCCATTGTTTCCAACAATTGGTCAACATCCATATCATACAATTCGTCATCATATTTATCTTCCAGTAGATGCTGTCTGCTGAACACCATTCCCCCATTATCATCTCCCACTAATTGAACATCTACATGTTCGCCTACAAATACTTCGTCAGTAGCATTAAGAACCTTGTTTGGCGACAGTTGCTCTTTGGACATTGTAACTTCTATTTCACTATCAACAAAACGGACAACAGCCTTTCTTGCATCAACATGAATTACTTCAGTTTCCCTAATATCACCTATACTTAGCGTGGATCGGAATGCTCTGAGTTTCTCATCCTCCCGTTCTTTCAATATGGGACGCATATCAAGAGTTATTCTTCTTGTTTTTTCTGTATATCCAGTAAATACAAGTTCTAATATATTTCCTTTTATCAGTGTACCATCAAGAAATTTTGACAGATACGGTTCAATTAGACACTCGCCTGATACTATCGTTGTGATTTCATCAACGGAAACAATAATAATTCTTGACTTGCCAATCGTCTTTATTTCTTCCACCACGCAATCAACATGTTCCCCTATTGCATGTGTCGAAACAAATTGTGTGATTCTTTCATTTAGGATGGGACGCATGTCTAAGATGACATCATAATCATCTTCGATATACTTAGTGTATACAAGTTCTATCGTTTCACCTATTTGAATCGTACCCTCTTTTAATTGTGATTTATATGGTTCTATCAAATGTAATTGGGGAACTATTGTTTTCATGTCATCAACAGAGACAAGCAAACATCTCGATTTTCCAAGTTCCACAATATCTTCCACCTTGGTCAAAACATGATCTCCTATCATATGGGTTGAAGCAAATCTTGCACTTCTTTCTTCTTTGATAGGATCCATACTTAAAAAAACTTTTTTAAAAATGAACCTTTCATACACTGCTTCAATTACATCACCTACTTTTATACTTCCATTTTGTAAGTAAATATTATACGGCTCCATAAGGTCAAACTTATGAATATCGCACCGAATATCATCACAAGACACTATAATACGATCCATATAATCATATTTTCTATTTGGATTTACTCGGACTTTTTCAACCCTACATTTGAGCCGATCTCCAATCGTATGTTTTTTTGCAAACCTCTCCTGCATCATCTTTTCACTAACCCTAACTTTATTTCTGTGCTTCTCTTCATCGTATGTATTACTTATTACAACACAACATATATTATCTCCGACTTCATAGCAATATGGGCGGACTTCCTTTTTCGGTAATAGTGCTGTAAAATCGCTGATTTTTACAATAAAATCAAAATATTTTTCTTCCACCAACTGTCCATAGAGAACGTCACCTTCAGCAACGGTTTTTGCATTTGGTAGCATTTCTCGACGGCTAAGTGCCAATTTCCCATCTTCCCGAATGTTTGTGATTTTTGCAAGAAAAACATCCCCAACAGACACATATTCAGACGCCATATTAACCCGGTTCCAAGATATTTCTTTGTTCGGAATCAAACCAGACGGGCCGTTTAAAATCTGTACAAAAGCACCGTAATTCTGAAATCCTGACACACATACACTGACGACTTCTCCGACTGAAAACGTCTTATTATTATCTATAATCTCAGATAGTTCGAATTGACTTAAGTCTATTTTTGAGACAGTTTTGGGTGGACTCAGTTTCATATAATGTTTTTCAATAAAATCAGATTCTTTCTCTTTAAAATCGAGACTATCCCCTTGATATAATGATGAGAATTCAATCACTCCGTCTTCAATGTTTGAAATATCAGATTCATTGGCTTTTATTTTAATATCATGCTCGCTTTTGAATGCTGTTTCGAGTATCTTATATTGAGTTTCGTCAATCCTTGTATTTGGATTGGCTTTTATTTGATATCCTTTTTTGGATAGATATTCTACCAATGTAGGGATTCCTACATTTAATTCTTTTGCGACTTTATTTAATCTGATACCTTCCATAAACCATTATTTGTTGAATAAATAAACACATAATGCAATTGTTCCAACCAGTCCGATGGAGAGCCACATAACAGCTTTCACCAACCCCTTGCGTTTCTCGGCAGCCCTAATGGAAGCCATCTTCATCTGTTCCTGCAAGATCCATTTTTATCTTTCTATCTTATCAATTATTCCACTTCCAGTTCATACCACACCCCGTCCTCGTCATAGCCTTCCATAACACCCCAGTCTGTCCATTCCACGTCTATGTATTTCTCGTTTCCGTCCTCATCGACTATATAACCGTTTCCATCATCGTCAATATCCACATTACCATATACGTAGTTTCCGTTCTCGTCCATACCTGACACGTCATAGTTGTAATATCCTCCGCTTTTGTAGTTGTACTTGAATCCAGTGGATGTGCTGCTGTAATCACTATAGTTTGCGGCATTCCACAAGGCGTTTGGTGCCGTGCTGTGGCCAACGCTGTAGGAGTTTTGTTCATAAAAGGGATCCACTGCTACTGTGTCCTCAAGTGCATCGTTTCGGTTCCCGCAACAAACGAAGACCAGGATAATCGGAATAACAAAAAAGACTTTTTTCATTGCTTGATATTTTTATTGGTTTCCATACTCCTTAATGCCAAAATATCCCCAAAGGTAAACATTTTTATCAATAAGAATTAAAAAGTGCGTCTATTTCCGTCTTTATTTCCCTGCTGAGCTTTCCCATAGAGGATTCCATCTTGTCCAATGCGCACTGGCATTCCACCCTGACAGCCTCAGTGTGACCGTCCTCAAAGACGGAGTCCTTGTATTTGGATAGGCTGTAGAACAACGGTTTGTCAAGATACTCGTGCATTCCGTTTTTCTCTTCCACAAAACCCTGGTACACACTTTCACGCGCACAGAACAAAGCTTCCGCGGTCTTGCAAGCCGCCTCGTCGGATGATGCAGTGAACGTCCTCTGGTTCTGGATTAGGAACAAATAATAAGCGCTTCTTTCACAAGAAGTGCTTACGTTTTTCGACCGTTGTCAGCTGTGGCTCTGGTCTCGGGGGTTCCCACTGCAGGGTCGTATTCACAAACGAAAAGGACACGAACCGTTTCCTTAATAATCACTTGTGTTTGAAAGCCAAAACACAAATCAGGGTCATGATTGGAAAAAATCATTTGTGCTCTTTGTAGTAGGTCAGGCCAAGCCGGACATTTTCGATGACGGCGTTCGACGAGTATGTGGCACCGGAGACGACATCGACTTTCACGCCAAGGGCATCATCCACCTTCATTC
>Ga0256404_1000255_pt1 | contig 137492 bp, 125 predicted proteins | sample RumenRJG_01DNA_FD_185990 | JGI IMG/M metagenome (GOLD analysis project Ga0256404, IMG submission 185990) | Bovine rumen microbial communities from Lethbridge, Alberta, Canada - RJG_01 | ecosystem: Host-associated > Mammals > Digestive system > Stomach > Rumen | place: Canada: Alberta... | reverse complement strand
GTAATAAGAAAGCTGATGATGTAGTTAGCAACACTAATAATAAGTTTGAGTGCAATGATTATTACGATGGATATAAAGGTGATTACGTTGATCCTAAGTACTTAGTAGCTGAGGGTGGAGTTACTACAACTCATGTTGATAAGAATGGTAATGATACCGGAAGTTATCTGGTGCATTATGACAGGTATGATACCTTTAATCCGGGAACATCATTTGTTATTACCAATAGTCGTGACATGGTTCTTCCTGAGACCGGTGGTCGCGGAACCCGTACCTACGCTATGTTCGGCACCGGTGCTCTAATCACCGCCGCCCTAGCCTCCGCCTCTATCCTTATTTCCAGACGCAAGAAGAAGTAATTATTATCCCGTGTCTGGCTTCGCCACGAAGTGGCGGTGCCTGACTCGGGATATTTCTTTGCCAACCTATAGCGATAGAACAGTACCTATTGCCGTAGAGAGGGACCCGCGGCGAAGCCGTGGGAGAGTTGGCTACGGCCTAAATTGTGCGTAAGCACAATTTTACGTGTCCAGGCACTTTTGTTTTCCACGAAACCCAAACTACGTTATGTTCGGCACCGGTGCCCTAATCGACGATTTCACCTACCTGGAATAAACTTTAATCTTGACTTATTTCTTAATTCTTGCTATTATAAAGTTGGATAATTGCAGGAGAAAGAAATGGAAGATACGAAGAAAATTATTAGTTCTACACCGTATGATGATGCCTTTAAGACGTTGATGAATGATTGCGGTAGGCTTGTATTGACCTTGTTGAATGTTACATTTGATGAGAAATATGACAGTTCTTATCATGTAGTATATGGTAAGGATGAACACCATATATTAATGACTGATGGTTCTTACAGAAAAATCACAGGCGACGAACATTTTATGGTCGTCGATAGGAATAATATTGGCCAGAAGGAATAAGGTGAAGAGTGGCGATATTTCGGAGATTGAAAAGTACACTATAATTGCCGCTTCAAATCTGGTGGTAGGCGGCCTTGCTAAGAAATATAGCAATATTAAGGAAGGAGTGTCAAGTGTTATGGGTGGAAAAGTGATAGATTATGAAGCAAAGGACATATATAATCAAGGCAAATCTGAAGGTTTATCTGAAGGTCTATCTCAAGGTTTGTCTCAGGGAGTAGCTGAAGGTAAGATTTATGGCGCAGTTGAGACAATGCGTGAATTTGAAATTCCTGATTCACAGATAGCTGAGAAAATAATTAAAAGCTATAACCTTACACCTGAACAAGCAAATATTTACCTTGCTGAGTCTTCAAGCCAATATGGCGATAACTCACGTAAGTAATATTGTGATAATTCCTTTCTAAGTCTTGTAGTTGTTGAGCCAACACCTATGCTATGTTCGGCAATGGCGCCCTAATCGCCACCGTTATGTCTGACGAGTAGTATGAATTACTAACTTCCATGGAGTGTTCCAAATAAAAGCATTTCTTCTTGACAAATCCCCCTTAACCGTTATATACTAATACATAGTGCCGCACGTCAAGGCACTTATGTTATTCGGACACAGTCAGCATATCTCTATGCAGAAAAACAGTGTCATTTATCAAGTAAAAAAATCTTATTGCGCAGATAACAAGGCTATTTTATGCCTGTTGACCTGTTTTTTTGCTTGTGGTATAATTTTTAATAGAGAAAGGGGATTTTCTTTGAGCACTAAAGAAAACGAAGCAACTACAGTAAAACCTTATGAGGAGCTTGATTTTACGGACGACTTTATGTTCTGTAGAGTACTAAGCGAGAATCCTTCAATCTGCAAGCACCTGGCGGAGCTTGTGACAGGTCGTAAGATTGAAAGAATAGGCGAGGTTAACGAACAAAAGCCGGTGAAGATAACTAAAGATGGTAAGGGAGTTAGATTTGACATCTATTTCAAGGACGGTAATGGGACTGCCTATGACTTCGAAGCACAGAACGTACGGAAGTACAATGAAGCAAGGAGGGCAAGATATTACCTTAGCCTTAATGATATGAGTCTCTTACTTAAGGGAGGAAAATATAAGGATCTGCCTGACTGCTATATCGTCTTTATTTGCAGTTTTGATCCGTTTAATATGGGACTTTACAAGTACACATTTGAGAACAGGTGCGTGGAGGAACCGGAACTTGCGCTTGAAGATGGCAGCAAAAAGGTCTTCCTTAACGCAGCGGGCATTCGTGGCGATATACCTGACGAGATGAAGGAGTTTCTTGAGTACTTCAGAACTCATCAACCTGGTGGAGATTTTACAGGAGCTATTGATGATGCTGTCAAGACGCAGCGTGACAATGAGAATGGGAGGCTTGATTACATGATGCTATCAGACATTTACGATGAATTCAAAGAAGCCTGCAGAGAAGAAGGAAGAGAGGAAGGAAGAGAAGAATTAATTATTCAGGCACTGAAGAGTGGCAATTCTGCTGAACAGGTTGCAGACTTCTTAAAATTGCCTGTTGAGGAAGTAAAGCGAATAGAAGAAAAGATACTCGCAAAGGCATAATTAAATATGCTTTTTGGACCTGTGTGTGTATATCGAGCCTAAAACTATGACACCATAATAAAATATTGACACCGTTTCTTCGTTGCGGGAAAATTTTCTCCTCTGTATAATAGCATCTAAAAGAAGTAAAAATGCGAAAGGTGGCTGCGCACCGGAAAGTACAGAGGGTTGTGAAATGTCTGAGAATGACAGCAAAAGGAAGATTGACAGTAAGATTGAAGCTATGAATAGGAGGCATAAGAAGCACAGGATAATTGCGGCTGTGCTTATTTTTATCGTGATATGATGTTTAAGTATATTTTCTTCATGAGATAATGTAGCGGTTTATATAGTACAAGCGCCATGCAGAAATTCCCTATACAGTGCCTTATATCAAATGGAATTCCACTTATCCAGTAGCTGAAGGCCATATTAAAACCGGCTTGTAGGGTACCTCCTTTTCCAAGGCCTATAACAAATATCGGAAGAAGCCCTAAGAAGCCAAAGGAAAGACCATAAGTGCCTGATACTATAGCCCAGAAGAGGGGATTTTCATTCTTCTTAAAAATGATAGCAAGAATAACTATGATATCCCATATATATAAATACATGGTCCACCAGCTGGGATCGAAGCCCCACGCCATTCCCTCGAGAAAGGCGAAGGCGTATACTATATAAAAGGTCTTTTTCTCAAAAACCTGCCCGTAAATAATAAAAAGAAGGCTCACGAGTTCTATATTCGCCGCGAATGAAAGTCCTATCTGCGAGGCGAATATAAGCGCTGTGCAGACGCCAAGCGCGGCGATTTCTCTTACGTTAAGCCTTCTTTTTTTCATGTTTAAATCCTGACTGCTAAAAAGTATTACTGAGCTGATGAGGCGCTTGTGAAAGAGCTTGCTGATGAAGCTGTGCTTCCGACTGATGAGCTTGTAGTTGAAGTTGTGCTTCCCATATCATAGCCAACCTTAAGCTCAGCCTCGAAGTGGTCGCCATCCTTAATAGGTGTGGAATCTACACCGGTATTAAGCATCTCACCGTCCTGAGTGAAGCACCACCACTCCTGATTGTCTGAATCAGCTGTAGTGTCATCAATAGTTGTTACGAACATACCGTAGTCGCTGTCGGTACCCGCTATGAGATTATTCTCTTTAAGAGCGTCGCCAAGCATCTCGGCGTTCGTCTTAATGGTGAAATCCTTCTTGCTGTCACCGTTAATGACCTCAAATTCGATTGTCTTGTCACCTGTACCGTAGGTCTTAGGCTTGTTTTCCCTGTAAACGCCTATAAGTATCGCTACAAGCGCCACGAGGCAGATGAGACCGATTATGAGGCCCTTTGATGACTTCTTTGCTGTACTTTCTTCGTTTGCCATTTTCCTATACTCCTTTTTAAAGTTGTTTACAAACCTTGATTATATTACCACAACAAAAAAATAATTGCAATAACATACTTCATGGTTTATAATAGAAAACAGTGCGACAGAGCACAGGATATTTGACGAAAAAAGAAAAGAGAGTCCTGATGATAAAATTTATCAATAAGCAATTCACGACGGCCCTTATCGCAGGTGCGTTAATAGCCACCATGCCCTTGTCCGCGTGTGGCTCATCGGCAGCCTCTTATAAGAAGAGCGCCGATTCCCATATGGAGAAGGCTGAGTATGACATTGCGGTAAATGACTACAAGGAAGCGATAACAAGGAATCCCGACAGGGCGGATTATTATATCGCCTACGGCTTTGCCCTCCTTAAAACCGGCGACACAGATAACGCTATCGCCCAGTTTGACAAGGCCCACCTCGATAAGAATAACCAGATAGTAAGGCAGAACAATAAGGCCGCTTACAGGGGTAAGGGCATAGCCCTCCTTCACGCAGGAAGGTATGCCGACGCTGAGGCGGTTCTCGCTAGCGCCGCTGCCATTTCTGACGCGGATTATTTAACAGACGATATCAATGAATATCTCGCCCTTTCTTACGTGAAGCAGGGAAAATATGACGAGGCCCTCGATATATATGACACCATGATTAAGAAGGGAAAGGAGACAGGTGCCTTATATGCCGCAAGGGCAGAGGTTTACGCAGCCAAGAAGAATATAGACGGTGCCGTGGCTGACCTCGAGAAGGCCATTTCTCTTGAAAATGATAACCTTGAGTATTATTTCAGAGAGTATGAGCTTTATAATGAAAATGATATGACAGCTGAGGCTAAGGCTGTCCTTGAGAAGGCTTCCGGACTCAAGGAGGAGGGCGATCGGGGCGCCTACCTTGGGGGAGTACTGGATTATCTTAAGGGAGACAGAACAAGCGCTACCGTGAAAATGGGTAACGCCCTTAAGGCGGGCATCAATGAGGCTTCCTATTATCTTGCGAGGATAACCCAGGCGGACGGTGACAATGAGGGCGCCAAGGCTTATTATGAGAAATATAAAGAATCAGTAGGTGAAGTTACTCTCGCCGGGTGGTATGATGGTATGGCTGACTGCGCCATCTATGACGGTGATAACGATACGGCGCTTTCTTACGTGGAGCAGGGCTTAGCCCTTACGGATGTTTCATTTACGGAGAAGCTTTTATATAAGAAGGTGGAGCTCTGTGAGGCTAAGAATGATTACGAGGCAGCACTTGCGGCCGCGAATGACTATCTTAAGCTCTATCCTGACAGCGAGGCCATGAAGAAGGAGCAGCTTTTCCTTTCTACCAGGGCTGTGGCTAAGAAGTCCTGAAACTGGAATAACCGAGAACTTAGATATAACCAATAGTTATATTAGCCTTAAATTTTGAATACGCAATTGACTTTTTCATTAATTGATGTAAAATATACATAAACAATTTTTTTGGAGGCTCACATTATGGAAAAGAAGAATCTTGACTGGTCAAATCTGTCATTCGCCTATATGCCGACTGACTACAGATTTGTTACTAATTTTAAGGATGGCAAGTGGGACGAAGGAGAGCTCACCAAGGATGACAAGGTTGTCATCAGCGAGTGCGCCGGCGTTCTTCAGTATTCTCAGAGCTGCTTTGAGGGTATGAAGGCATATACAACCGAAGACGGAAGGATTGTTACATTCCGCCCTGATTTAAATGCCGAGCGTTTCGAGAATTCCTGCAGAAGGCTCGAGATGCCTGTATATCCTAAGGAGAAGTTTGTAGAAGCTGTTCTTAAGACTATCAAGGCAAATGAAGCTTATGTGCCTCCATATGGTTCGGGCGCTACACTTTATATCAGACCGTATATGTTCGGAAGCGGCCCTGTTATCGGCGTTAAGCCTGCTGATGAGTATCAGTTCAGAATTTTAACCACTCCTGTCGGTCCTTACTTCAAGGGCGGTATGAAGGGTATTAAGATCCGCGTATCAGATTATGACCGCGCTGCGCCTCGCGGCACAGGCCACATCAAGGCGGGACTTAACTACGCTATGAGTCTCTATCCTATCGTTAAGGCTCACGAGGACGGCTTCAATGAGAATATGTACCTCGACGCCGCTACCAGAACCAAGGTAGAAGAGACCGGTGGCGCTAATTTCCTCTTTGTTACTAAGGATGGTACTGTCGTTACCCCTAAATCAAATACAATTCTTCCTTCTGTTACAAGACGTTCTCTTATGTATGTCGCTGAGCATATCTTAGGTCTTAAGACAGAGGAGCGTGAAGTTTACTTTACTGAAGTGAAAGACTTCGCTGAGTGCGGCGTCTGCGGCACAGCGGCAGTCATTTCACCTGTAGCGAGTGTTACGAGCAAGGATGGAGTCATCGAATTCCCATATGGTAAGGATGAGATGGGTCCTACCATCAAGAAGCTCTATGATACGTTAACCGGAATCCAGATGGGGCGCATTGACCCACCTGAGGGTTGGATTTACGAGATAAAGTAAGCTGTTAACTGCAGCCGGAGTGATCATCGCCCCGGCTGTAATCATGCAAAAAAGGGAGTCAATATATATGAAAGCATATCTTATCCTTGAGGATGGGACAGTATTTACGGGAAATTCCTTCGGGGCGAGGAAGGAAGTTATAAGCGAAATCGTATTCAATACGTCTATGACGGGCTATCTTGAGATCCTGACGGACCCAAGCTACGCCGGACAGGCCGTAACCATGACCTATCCATTAATAGGAAATTACGGGATCTGCTACCAGGATATGGAAAGCAGACGGGCATGGCCTGACGGCCTTATAGTTCGTGAAGCTTGTCCTGTGGCGTCAAACTTCAGAAATGAGGACGGCCTCACGAGGTTCTTAACCGACCAGGGAGTTCCGGGGATTTCGGGAATAGATACCAGGGCCCTTACTAAGATCCTTCGAGAGAAGGGCACCATGAACGGAATGATTACGACAGATGAGGCGAAAATCCACGATCCGTCTGCCTTAGAGAAGATAAAGGCCTACAGGGTAACGGGGGTTGTTAAGAGGGTTACCTGTGACACGAAGGAGGTCTACACCCCTGATATGTCAAGAAGGCCTGATATAGGCTTCAAGCCTGAGTTTGAGCTTCGAGATCCTGAGGTTACCGAGACTAGGTATCATATAGCCCTTATGGACTTCGGAGCCAAGAAGAATATTACGGATTCGCTCCTTAGGCGCGGTTGCGAGGTGACTGTTTACCCGGCTGAGACCAAGGCAGAGGAAATCATCGCTTCAAGACCTGATGGCATTATGCTGTCAAATGGCCCGGGAGACCCGTCTGAGTGTACGGATATTATCGCGGAGCTTGCGAAGCTTTATGAGAGTGATATTCCTATATTTGGAATCTGCCTCGGTCACCAGCTCATGGCTCTTGCCGAGGGGGCGAAGACAGAGAAGATGAAGTACGGCCACCGAGGCGCCAACCACCCCGTTAAGGATATGGCAACAGGCCGTGTCTACATTTCAACCCAGAACCACGGATATATGGTTAAAGCTGACACCCTGCCGAAGGATAAGGCAAAGGTAGCTTTTACGAATGTAAATGACGGTACGGTCGAGGGGATAGAGTATCTTGACAAAAATGTGTTCACTGTCCAGTTCCACCCTGAAGCATGCGGCGGACCGCTTGATACGGGATTTTTGTTTGACAGGTTCCTTAACAATATAGATAAATCGCGCAAATAAGATTTGGAGAGAAATAATGCCTAAGAGAAATGATATAAAACGTGTTATGGTCATCGGTTCAGGCCCTATAGTTATCGGCCAGGCGGCTGAGTTTGACTACGCCGGTACCCAGGCCTGTCGTTCGCTTAAGGAAGAGGGTGTAGAGGTAATTCTTGTAAATTCGAACCCTGCTACCATTATGACCGATAAGGACATAGCGGATAAGGTCTATATAGAGCCTCTTAATGTGGATGTCGTAAAGCAGATTATTAAAAAGGAGAAGCCTGACAGCGTTCTCCCTACCTTAGGAGGCCAGGCTGGGCTGAACCTTGCCATGGAGCTTGCCGAGTCCGGCTTTCTTGAGGAAAATAATGTAAAGCTTATCGGTACGACGGCCCTTACGATTAAGAAGGCTGAGGATCGTGAAGCCTTCAAGGAAACCATGGAGAAGCTTCATGAGCCTGTAGCGCCGAGTACCATTGTCACAACCGAGGATGAGGCAGCAGAGTTCGCGAATAAAATCGGCTACCCTGTCGTTGTCCGTCCGGCATACACCTTAGGCGGTTCAGGCGGCGGTATAGCAGCCGATGAGGACAGCCTTCGTGAGATCTGCCAGAACGGTCTTCGCTTAAGCCGTGTCGGCCAGTGCCTTATAGAGCGTTCCATAGCGGGCTGGAAGGAAATAGAGTACGAGGTTATGCGAGACGGAGCGGGCAACTGCATTACCGTCTGCAACATGGAAAATGTGGATCCTGTCGGCGTTCACACCGGTGACTCTATAGTTGTAGCGCCTAGCCAGACCCTTTCGGATAAAGAGTATCAGATGCTTAGAAGCTCTGCCCTAAGAATAATAACGGAGCTTGGTATAACCGGCGGCTGTAACGTCCAGTACGCCCTTAACCCTGATACATTTGAATATTGCGTAATAGAGGTTAACCCTCGTGTAAGCCGTTCCTCGGCCCTTGCGAGCAAGGCTACAGGCTATCCTATAGCTAAGGTCGCGGCGAAGATTGCCCTAGGCTACACCCTCGATGAGATTAAAAATGCCATTACAGGCAAGACCTACGCAAGCTTCGAGCCTGCCCTTGACTACGTGGTAGTTAAGATTCCAAGGCTTCCGTTTGATAAATTCATCACGGCAAAGAGAACCCTTACCACCCAGATGAAGGCTACCGGTGAGGTTATGAGTATTTGCTCTAACTTCGAGGGAGCCCTCATGAAGGCTATCAGAAGCCTCGAGCAGCATGTAGACAGCCTTGTGGTAAATTACTACGACAAGTTCACGGATGATGAAGTGCGAGACCAGCTTGCGGTTGTGGATGACAGACGTATATTTACAATAGCTGAGGCTATACGCCGCGGCATTTCTAACGAGGAAATTCACGAAACCACCAAGTACGATTACTGGTTCATAGATAAGCTTGAGCGCCTTGTAAAATGCGAGGAGCATTTACGTCATGATGAGATGACTCCTGACCTTATGCGGGAAGCTAAGAGAATGGAGTTTCCTGACGAGGTCATAGCGAAGCTTACTGGCAAGAGCGAGGATGAGGTAAGGTCCTTCCGTTACGAGAATGGCATCAAGGCCCATTTTAAAATGGTTGATACCTGCGCCGCTGAGTTCGAGGCCGAAACTCCTTACTATTACAGTGTCTTCGATTCCTCTGAAAATGAGGCGGCTGAGTCGGGTGATGATAAGAAGAAAATTCTTGTCCTCGGCTCCGGCCCTATCAGAATCGGTCAGGGCATAGAGTTTGACTTCTGCTCGGTTCACTGCGTATGGGCCTTCAAGAAGGCAGGCTACGAGACTGTTATCATAAATAACAACCCTGAGACCGTATCGACCGACTTCGATATCTCAGACAGGCTCTACTTCGAGCCTCTTACGCCTGAGGATGTAAGAAATGTTGTTGAGATAGAGAAGCCTTACGGAGCTGTTGTTCAGTTCGGTGGCCAGACCGCTATCAAGCTTACGAAGGCCCTTATGGATATGGGAGTGAAGATTCTTGGCACAAGCGGAAAGGATGTAGACGCGGCTGAGGACCGCGAGCTTTTTGACGAAATTTTACAGAAGACAAAGATTCCGAGAGCTTCGGGCAAGACCGTATTTACGGCTGAGGAGGCTGTTGCGGCAGCAGATGAGCTGGGCTATCCCGTACTTGTCCGCCCTTCATACGTCCTCGGTGGCGCGGGCATGAGAATCGCTATCAGCGACAGCGATATCAGGGAATACATCGGCATTATCAACAGAAATGTGCAGGAGCATCCTATTCTCGTCGACAAGTACCTCATGGGCGAGGAGCTCGAGGTCGACGCTGTCTGCGACGGAACGGATATTCTGATTCCGGGTATCATGCAGCATATAGAGCGCGCGGGAATCCATTCCGGCGACTCCATTTCCGTATATCCTTCTCAGAATATACCTGATGACCTTATCGATGTAATCGTTGATTACACCAGGAAGCTCGCAAGCAGTCTTCATGTAATCGGCCTTGTAAATATTCAGTTCATCATTTACAAGCATGAGGTCTACGTAATAGAGGTAAATCCTCGCTCAAGCCGTACAGTGCCTTATATTAGCAAGGTTACGGGTATCCCTATAGTGGAGCTCGCTACCCGTGTCATCATGGGCGAGAAGATAAGAGACCTTGGCTATGAGCCGGGCCTTCAGAAGAACGCTCCATACGTAGCTGTCAAGATGCCTGTATTCTCATTTGAGAAGCTTCGCGGGGCTGAGATTGCCCTCGGACCTGAAATGAAGTCGACGGGCGAGTGCCTCGGTATAGGAAGGACATTTGACGAGGCATTATATAAGGCATTTTTAGGCGCGGGAATAGACCTTCCTAAGCATAAGAAGATAATAATAACGGTTTGTGATGAGGATAAAAAGGAAATTATTCCGATAGCTGAGAGGTTCGCGAAACTCGGCTATGAGATTTACGCTACCCGCGGAACCGCTGAGGTTCTAAGTGAAAATGGCGTAGACGCCATACCTGTAAATAAGGTGGAGCAGACGAGTCCTAATATCATGGATCTTATCCTTGAGCACCAGATAGACCTTGTAATCGACTCTCCTTCTAAGGGAGCGGTTAAGAGCAAGGACGGCTTCGTAATCAGGCGTACCGCAATCGAGACAGGTGTAACCGTCCTCACCGCCCTTGATACAGCGAGAGCACTTCTCAGATCTCTTGAGGAGTCAGGTAAGGAGAAGCTTGAAATGGTCGATATCGCTACTATCGCAAGAAAAGGAAATGCTTAATGGTAGAGCGTGAAGATGTACTGTCGTTTAACTACTACACGTATGGTGAAGCCTTCAGCGGAAGTGACAAGGGCAAGAGGTACAGGATTATAAAGGAGGAGAGGGACGAAGATAAGAAGGTTCTATCTGTCTGCGTCTGGCCTGAACCCTTTGCCTTTGAACACACCGATGAGAGCAAAAAAATCTTCAAGGACTTCTCCTTTGATGAAGAAGGCCTTGAAGAAGCAGTAAAATTTATAAATGATACTCAACCGGCAAATTTCTTGTAAACCCCCAACAGGGTCATGCTGTCACTCTCGGCCTTTATACCCGTCAGGGCATTTATAACGCCGGGATCTGACAGGCTCCCTTCAAGGTCCACAAAGAATCTGTAGTGGAACGGTTCGCCCTTTATCGGACGCGACTCAATATCGCTCATGTTTATATCGTTATACATGAAGTTTGAGAGCAGCCCATAGAGCGAGCCGCTTTTATTTGGTATTTCAAAGACAAGACTGATCTTGTCGGAATCGGCGAGAAATTCCCGCTTTTTACTGAGTACTATGAATCTGGTCTGATTCGTAGGGTCATTCGCTATATCTCTCGCAAGTACCGTGAGGCCCAGTTCTTCCGCAAGCCGCTCACTCGCTATGGCGGCGTGACTCCTGTCCCCATCGGAAAGAATTTTCTTTGCGCTGTCAGCGGTGCTCCCGTAGGCGTGATTCTGCCAGGAAGGGTATTTAGCTAAGAACTCCGAGCACTGTAATAATGGCTGGGCATGGGTATAAATATCGGTTATATCGTCAATCGTAGCGCCCGGAAGGCCTAGAAGGGCGTGATCTATCTTTTCTACCTGTTCTCCTACAATTTTGTTGTCATATTTTAGAAATAAATCGTAAATATCCGACAGACTGCCGCTCGTCGAATTTTCTATGGGGAGCACACCGAAGTCGGTTTCTCCGTTCGCGACTGACTCACATACGTCGTTAAAGGTTGGTTTGCTGACTGAATCCACATCATTTCCAAAGAAATCCATCATCGCCCGCTCCGTATAGGTGCCGTGAGCCCCGAAGAAGGCTACTGAGAGCTTCCTGCCATCCTTTGAAAATGAATCGACGAAGCTTATATTTTCGCTCTGAAGAGGGGATGGGAGCTTGTTATACTGGTACTTGCGGCTGATTGACATAATCTGGGTAAAGAGTTCATTTACAGCCTTCTTGTTGAACGGCTCCTTGACGAGCCCCCTTAAGACTGTGAGCTTGCTTTCTTCGCGTTCAGGGTCGTAGACAGGTTTCCCGGTGACCCGCTTGTAGGCGGCAACATCATCGGATATTTTCATTCTCTCTTCGAACAGGCTTACTATCTGCCTGTCAATTTCATCTATCTTCGCCCTGCTTTCTGATAAATCTGTCATTTTTCTCTCCTAACCTTGATAATTTTTTTTGTATCTGTTATAATGGCCTTGGCTGACGAGGTGACGGCAAGTTCTTGCCATTAAGGGGGAGTAGCCTGTCAGCCATCCCTGTTTGCGGCATTTGCCGCGGACGGACTCCATAATAAAAGGAGATTCTGATGCCTGAAACAGATACCAAGAAACCATTTATTTTTAAGCACCCGGTTCTTATAGTAAGTATTGTGGTGCTTGCCTGTATCGTAGTCCTGATTAGCCAGATAAACCGCACCGTCAGTAATACAGAAGGCGTAGCCGGAAATACCACTCTTAACCTCTATAATGGCGGCCTTTTCTGCGAAGGGAACGATGGCCTTATATATTTCAGCAACCTTTCGGATGGCGGCGCCCTCTACTCCATGGACGAGAGCCTCTCCGACTTCAAGCATATGTGCGACGATACAGTCGGATATATTAACAATACCACAGGTTACATAGTTTATTCAAGACTAAATTATACCAGAAATGATTCAAATGACGTATTTTTCCAGTTTTCCGATTCGGGCCTATACCGACTCAGCAAGAAGAACAGGAAGAATCTCGAGTCGCTGTACATTTTACAGGTAGGCCTTGTGGGCCTTCTCGGAAATGATATATACTACCAACGCTACGAAAAGGGGACTAACGCGAAGCTCTATCACGCGACGCTTAACCTGAAGAAAAATGAGCTGTGCCTTGACGAGGCTATAATGCCGGGGACAAATACCGGAAAAGGAATAATCTACGCCGGAACCGGCAAGACGCACTACATTTACATGCTTGATCCAACTACCGGTAAGAGCAGCACCATATATAAGGGAAACTGCGCCTATCCGGCCCTTGTTGGCGATCACATTTATTTTCAGTCACTCACGAAGGACTACGCTCTTGCGAGAATTGACAAGGATGGCGGGAATCCGACTATTTTAAATGATGAGCGCTGTTCTTCCTACAATGTTTCAAATGACGAGCAGTATATGATTTACCAGGTGGATGACAACAAGGATAACCGCCTCGTCTTGATGAACCTTTCGACCCAGGCGAAGACCATCATAGCGTACGGAAATTATAACTGCATACATATTGTCGGTAACCGTGTATTTTTCCGTGAGTTTGATTCGGATAATGAATACTATTTTTCACTCGATAATCCGTTAAATGTGGAGAAATTTGTGGCCCCTGACCTTACTGAGGGAAATGATAATGGTGGCTCTAACGCAACCGAAGGAGGGATAGAAAGTGGCTCGTAAGAAGAAGGAACCTGTGTCGCCCGAGGTAGACAAGCTTCAGAAGCGGCTGAAGCGAGACGTGCTGATGATAGTCCTCATTCCCGATGGGATTTTTGTCGTCATTTTCGCCCTCTGTGCCATATTTTTGAGAAAATAGAAAAAAGTTCTTATTCTTCACAATTAGAACACAATTAGGTATTATAATAGGGCTTGTAAGAAAGAAAACAACATTATCTCCTGCAGGGGTAATACTTAGAATAAGTGTAGAGCTCAGACATGATAGTAGAATAAGCATGAACTATGAACTCCAAACTTTGAACAAAGTGTGACTTACCTGAAGGAGGAAGAATTATGGATTACAATAACAACTACAATAATAACTACAATAATAACTTCAACAATAACATCGTTGATATGCCACAGCCTGAGAATACAGGCTCAGATGGCAGGAAGCCTAAGAAGCATAACAGAGGCATGAAGGTCTTCGCTATAGTCCTTGCGGCAGCGATACTTGTAGCCGGCTCCGGCGTAGGCGGCGCATATGTGGCTAAGAACTATTTAGCTTCATCGGCTACAGCCTCCACTGAGACTGAGAGCGCTGATTCATCGACAAGCGACAAGCTTGCGGTTAAGACTACGAACGTATCGGAGACTGACAGCACTGCAACGACCTCCGATGTGTCAGAGGTAGTAGCGAACGTTATGCCAAGCATTGTAGCTATATCTAATACAAGTGATGTGACTACTAATTTCTTCGGACAGAGCTACACCCAGCAGTCCGAGGGAGCGGGTTCCGGTATAATTATCGGCCAGGACAGCAGCCAGATTCTTATAGTTACAAATAACCACGTTGTGGCGACAGAGGATAATGCTACTAACCAGAAATTAACAGTAACATTTGGAGACAGCACGAGCGCCGAAGCGACCATTAAGGGAACCGAATCCGGTTCAGACCTTGCGGTTGTGGCGGTTAAGACTTCAGATCTCTCAAGTGATACTCTTAATTATATAAAGATTGCCACTCTTGGCGATTCAGATAGCGTCAAGGTAGGCCAGATGGCTATAGCTATCGGGAATGCCTTGGGATATGGCCAGTCGGTTACAGTCGGCTACGTAAGCGCTGTTAACAGGGAGGTTTCAACAGAGGATTACACCATGAAGCTCCTCCAGACAGACGCAGCTATCAATCCGGGCAATTCAGGAGGCGCTCTTATAAATGCTAAGGGCGAGATTATAGGTATCAATTCCGCCAAGTACTCCGATACTGATGTTGAGGGTGTTGGTTACGCGATTCCTATTTCAACGGCTATTCCTATCATTAATGAATTAATGAATAGGGAGACTCTTAGCGAGTCAGAACAAGCATATCTCGGAATAGTTGCAAATGACGTTACAACGGAGTATAATAAAATATACGGTATGCCTGTTGGCGTTTACGTTTCAAAGGTAAGCAGCGGAAGTCCTGCTGAGGAAGCGGGTCTTAAGATGGGCGATATCATTACTGCCTTTAACGGCAATGAGGTTACGACCATGAGTGACCTTCAGTCGAGACTCTCATCCACGAAGGCTGGGACCACGGTTACGCTTACGGTCCAGAAGTACAGTAATGGTACCTATACCGAGAAGGAAGTTAAGGTTACGCTTGGAAGCAAGGCGGATGCCTCTTCGAGCAGCTCTAACAGTTCCTCATCTAACGGAAGAAGCAGTGATAATAGCTACAATAACGACTTTGGCAACTTCTTCGATAACAGTGGGAACTGATTAATTTCTTATTAATTAGTTGATGAGTTATTTTTCGATACACTTCATTTCAATTCTCCTCTCTATGGGACAGGGCCCGGCGCAAGCCGGGTCCTGTTCTTTTCTTAAGTCATATCAGATATATAATATATGAATACCTCTTTTACTTGACTAAAGTATATTAGTCAGTTATGATTTACATTATGTGGTTAACATAAGCATAAAACAGAAAGAAAAACCGGAATCCTTTAAAATAAGGAACAGCGGGGATTTCGGCCTTCCTGCGGTTATGGTGACTCAATTATGCTGTTTCAAAAGGGGTAAATGTATGTCATACGTAGAAGAAGTTTATCAGAATCTCGAGAAGAAGCATCCGGCAGAGCCCGAATTTCTCGAGGCGGCAAAGAGAATCCTTGATTCGCTCGATCCAATTGTAAGCGCGAATGAAGACTTATATCGGAAGAACGCCCTGCTTGAGCGTTTTGTCGAGCCGGAGAGAATCATCAGCTTCCGTGTTCCATGGATTGACGATAAGGGGGTAAACCATATCAACCTGGGCTACAGGGTGCAGTTTAACTCCGCAATCGGACCATATAAGGGCGGACTTCGTTTCCATCCTTCGGTAAACCAGTCTATCCTTAAGTTTCTCGGTATGGAGCAGATCCTTAAGAATTCGCTTACAGGCCTTCCTATTGGCGGCGGCAAGGGTGGTTCCGACTTCGACCCTCACGGAAAATCAGACGCTGAGGTTATGCGCTTCTGCCAGAGCTTCATGTCAGAACTCTTTAAGTACATCGGAAAGGACACTGATGTTCCTGCCGGAGATATCGGCGTAGGAGGACGTGAGGTTGGCTACCTCTATGGTCAGTATAAGAGACTTTCAGGTCTCTATGAAGGTGTTCTTACGGGAAAGGGACTTTCCTTCGGTGGCTCACTTGCCCGTACAGAGGCAACAGGCTATGGCCTTGTATATATCACGGATGAGATGGTAAGAGGCGTAGGCAAGCAGTTAAAGGGCAGCACGGTTGTAGTTTCAGGCTCCGGAAATGTTGCCCAGTACGCTGTCAAGAAGGCTGAGGAGCTTGGAGCTAAGGTTGTGACTGTTTCTGACTCATCAGGATATATTTACGATCCGAATGGCATCAATTTTGATGTTCTCTGCCGGATAAAGCAGGTTGAAAGGGCAAGAATCAAGGTCTATGCCGACCGTGTTCCCGGTTCTGTATATCATGAAGGAGAGAAGCCTTGGGGCGAGAAATGCGATATCGCGCTTCCTTGCGCTACTCAGAATGAGATTAACGGTGCTGATGCCGCAAAGCTTATCGCAAATGGCTGCTGGTGCGTCGCTGAAGGCGCTAACATGCCATCAGACGCTGACGCAATTGACGCATACGAGAAGGCGAGAGTAGATTCCGGCTTCCTCTTTATGCCTGCTAAGGCAGCCAACGCAGGCGGTGTAGCTGTTTCAGCCCTTGAGATGTCTCAGAATTCAGAGAGACTGTCATGGACCTTCGAGGAAGTAGATAACAAGCTCCATGATATTATGATAAATATCTACCGCAATGTATCTACTACCGCTGAGAAGTATGGCCATAAGGGCGACTTCGTAACCGGTGCCAATATCGCCGGCTTCGAGAAGGTCGCAGACGCCATGCTCATGCAGGGAATGGTATAAGCTTCTTATTTAGGCTCCCTCTCTGAGGGAGCCGGCTGCAAAAATTTATTTTTACTATTGCTTTTTCAAACCCACCGTAGTATAATGATATCGTTGTTTCGGGGGTATAGCTCAGTTGGGAGAGCGCATGCTTCGCATGTATGAGGTCAGGGGTTCGAATCCCCTTATCTCCACTGTATTTTCAAGGGCTTCAAGCCAGTTTGTCGTCTTTTGTGGCGTTTTTATTAAAACGATGCAGGAGACGACATTTTTTATACATACAAAAAAGGAGGGGAATATGCTATTAGGACACAAATATGATAATGGTTCAGAGACTATCGAAGAGAGTCTTAAGGAACACGTAGATAAGGTCGCTGATATTTGCGGACATACATGTGGTAAAATAGGCTTTGAATCGACAGGAAGGCTTCTTGGGCTTCTTCATGATATGGGTAAAACCGACCCTGAAGTACAAAGGCACATGATGGAAGATAACAACGAGATTCATGACCATTCTACATTAGGAGCCGCATGGTTAATGAATCATTATGACCAAAATGGGAGTAAAACCAATAATGTCTCTCTGACTTATCTCTCGTCTGTAATAGAGTGTCATCATTCAGGCCGCCGTGATCTGTTGTCAGCAAACGGATATGACAAGTTTTACAAAAAATATATTTACTGCGACTTCACTAAGTATGACAAATTAACAGCCCTATATTATGATGAGTGTGTACCTCTGGCTGAACTGAATGATTTGCTTGATAAATCCTTGTTCGAGTATAAACAGTTTCATAATAAAGTAGCGCATTACTTGAAAGATTTACCTGTGAGACCTAAACGAGCGGCTGATGAAATGTGGTTCTATGAAGGTATGATGGAACGATTCCTATATGCTGCGCTTGTAGATGCGGATTGGTATGCGACAAGCTCCTTCGTAAATAATAAGCCGATTAAATTTGAATCTCTTCCGGAATGGGAGAGTATGCGTGATAACTGCGAGGAGTTTCTTAAAAAGCTTCAGCCGAAAAATAATATCGATGGTATAAGAAGCAGTATTTCGGATGAATGCAAGTCGTTTGCAAATGGTTCCAAAGGAATATACAGATTATACGTTCCTACAGGAGGCGGTAAGACATTTTCGGGAATGAGATATTGCCTGAAGGAGGCGATGCTCGAAAAGACTGAACATATATTCTACTTTGCGCCATATAAAACAATAATAAACCAGAACGCTGAGAAGTATCGGGAGATGATAGGCTCGGATAATGTTCTGATTCATCATTCGGATGTATTGATTGATGAAGAAAGTGATGAGAAAGCCGAGACAATTGAGGAACAGATGGAAAGATGGACGTCTGCTCCTATAATAGCTACATCTCTAGTGCAATATTTTGATACATGTTTTGCCGCTCCGAGAAGGAATATCAGAAGACTTGCAGCGCTATCCAACTCTGTTATTTTGTTTGACGAAGTACAGTCTGTTCCTTTACAGGACACCTACTTGTTTGATTTATCTGTTAATTTTATTCATGAATTTCTTAATTGCACGGTAGTAATGTGCACAGCGACAGAACCTCCGATAGAAGAATTAACTTATCCTGTAAGATACTCTGAGCGAATGGATATGGTAAGTGATATTAACAGTAAGTTTGCCGACCTTCGAAGAACCGAAGTTATTATGGATATCAAGCGTAAGAAAGATTCATCGGAAATAGCTGGTATGGCAATGAGTCTTAATTTACCTTCTGTTCTTATTATTGTTAACCTGAAAAAAGAAGCGGAAAAGATATACAATGAAATATCAGCTAAATATTCCGGAGAAGTTGAGACTTTTTGTCTAACGACTCATATGTGCAGACAGCATATCGAAGATGAACTTGAGAGATTTAAAAATGCTATTAAAAATGGTAAAAGGACAATATGTGTCAGCACGCAGCTGATAGAAGCAGGTGTAGATATTTCCGTAGACAGTGTAATCAGGACTATGTCAGGTCTGACATCCATAGCGCAGGCGGCGGGAAGGTGTAACAGAAATGGGGAAGGCACAATGAAGAAAGTGTATGTCGTAGATTCAGCAGAAGAATATGGCAAGTCTATGGAACATCTTTCGGATATTATGCTGGGTAGAGAGGCACTTAGAAATTACATTGACAGCGGTAAAGCTGTACCGGACTTGTTGTCGCCGGAAGCAATAAAAGGATATTATGATTACTTCTTTGAGGATTCAAGTGAGAACAGGCAAAATGATGTAAAAAGAAGAACCATGGAACATGAGATTAGGGCTGATGGCAAAGAAATTATCGAGAACACAAGCATGGTAGAACTATTATCATCTAATCAGTTAGGAATCCGTCATTATGAAGATGATAATGGAATATGGAAACAAAAGCCCGCTCAAGCCTTTGGAACGGCGGATAATAAGTATGAGGCCATAGGTGCGGAAGGTTATTCGGTAATCGTTCCATACGGTGAAGGAAAAGAAATTGTCGCTGACCTGTGTGGCGAAGACAAGGACAAGGCTTATAAGGCTGTAAAGAGAGCCGGTAAATACACAATTCAGCTCTTTAAATATGAATTTGAAAATTTGAAGGATGCAATGTATACAGCTTTGGATGGGACTGTATACATTCTCAACGAGAACCATTATGATTGTGATGGAACAGGTTTGGTAGAAGAAGCAAAAGCAGCCGACCTTAAAATATTTTAAAAAAGGTATTGACAAAATTGACTTCTAGTAATATAGTAAAAGTAACAGCTAGCTATTGGATTGAAATTAGTAATATAGTAAGGCAGTAATATTCGCCTTCGTAAGAAGGCGCGGATTAGCTTATCAGGAAGGAGGAACGCATTGGAAGCAATAAATAAGGTGTGCTTCCGGGTTTACGGCAGGTATGCGCTGTTCTCGGACCCAATTACCAGGGTAGGCGGCGAGAAAAGCTCATACCCGGTACCAACTTATCAGGCCCTTAAGGGTATTGCCGAGTCTGTTTACTGGAAGCCAACCTTTACCTGGATTATTGACCGGGTAAAGATTTTAAGCCCTATAGATATGGAGAGCAAGAACATAAAAAATCTCAAATATAATGACGGCACAAGTGACCTCTCTATTTATTCTTATTTAATTAACCCTGATTATTTAGTAGAAACTCATCTCATATGGAACGAAAACAGGCGGGATTTGTCTGCGGACAGAGATTATAAAAAGCATCTTTCGATTATGCTAAGAAGCATTGATAAAGGAGGCAGACGAGATATTTTCCTCGGTACGAGAGAGTGCCAGGGATATGTGGAACCGGCTGTTTTCGATGAAGTTGAATCGCCTTATAGCGGCAAAACTATGACCTTTGGCACTATGGTCCATGGCCTTACATATCCTGACGAATCAAAAGATGGTAGGTCTTTTGAAGTGAGACTATGGAACCCACAAATGAAAGATGGTATTATTAATTTTCCTTCGCCAAATGAATGTAAAATAACGATACCGGTAAGAAATTATGAGTATAAAAAGTTCACCCCGGGAATAAACTTTACTATATCAGAGTAAGGAGGTGAGATTAATGGGATTCATTAATGATCTAGTACGTGTTTATGATGAGAATAAGGGACAAATAGGAATAATAGAGACGATGGAGAATGGTGCTACGATTACACCATTGCTTCCCATTGCTCATGGAACACTAAAGGTCAATGTAGAAATAAATATTTCGGGTGATGGCAGATTTTTAAGGGCAAAGGCTTTATCTAAGAATGAAGCTATGACTATTATACCTATGACAGAAGCATCATCAATCAGAACCTCAGGAGCAGTTCCTCATCCATTGGTTGATAAATTACAGTATATTGCTCCCGATTATACTGAACATGGCGGCTCTAAGACAACTACATGTGTTGATCCTACAGATTCTGATAAGAAGAAAAAAAGAAATACATACGAATGTTATATTGAGGGTCTTTCAGCATGGGCAGATTCTGAATATGGTACGAAGAGAATAAAAGCTGTCAGAGATTATCTGAAAAAAGGAACTCTTATTGACGATTTAATTGGCGAACGAGTATTAGTTGCTGATGAGAAAGGACAATTGCTCGATAAGAAAACAGTTGAAGCAAAATGTAAAGAGGACAACAAAGATTTACCTCTTGTTTTTTCGACATTAGCTAATGGTGATCAGTCTGAAACCGCGGTTCGCTTTGTGGTAGATGGTGTCAGCCTTTCTTCGGATAAAGAAACATGGGATAGTTTTATCAATTTTACACTTAATTCTCTCGATGCTGAAGGAATATCATATATTAGCGGGAATAAGGTAAAACTTACTTCTTCTAATCCTGCTAAGATTAGGAATCAGGGTGATGGAGCTAAGCTTATTTCATCTAACGATGCTGTAAATTATACCTACAGAGGGCGTTTCCTGGAAGCGCCTGAGGTATATTCAATTGGGTACGAAGAATCACAGAAGGCTCATGACGCCTTAAGGTGGCTAATCAGTAAACAGGGAACAGCTATAGATGATATGGTATTTGTTGCATGGGGAATCAGTGAATTGCCCAATGTTTGCGAGAATACCTATAATATTATAGCTGAGGATGATGATTTTTTCGGAAATGACATAAAGAATGAGGAAGAAATATCCGTTTCTAATGTTAAAGCGAAATATGCCAACGCACTATCGCAGAGAATAATGGGATATAATACGAAGTTAGGTGATAATTCGGAAGTATACATAATGATGCTTGATTCTGCAACACCAGGCAGATTATCTATAGCATATTACAGAGAAATCGAATCATCCAGGTTTCTAAAAAATGTAGAGCTATGGCATACAGATTATTCTTGGCTTTTGTATCAATATGTTAGTACAGAAGAAAAGGGTAAAGCAGCTAATAAATTTATCCCGTATTGGGGAACTCCGTCATTATATGAAATAGCTAAATTGGTAAATGGGAAAAATGCTAAGGCTAAAAGCTTAAAAAAAACAATATCGAGATTAATACCTTGTGTAAGCGGTGGGAAGCCTCTTCCATATGATATCATGCATGCGGCAGCAACTAAGTATATTCACGCAGGGCATGATATGTCTCAGAAAGAAGCATTTTCGTACAGAAAAAAGGTTTTAGGCGAAATATGCGCATTAGTAAGTGGATATTACAAGAGAAAGGATGGAGATACAGACATGGATGAAAATTATGACAGAAGTTATATTTTCGGGCAGATTCTTGCATGCGCGGAGCAGGTGGAGAAAAAAGCTCTAATAAAACAGAGCGAAGAAAGTGGCATAAAGGAAATTCGTGAGACTAATGCCGAAAGAATGCTTCCGGCATATGTTCAGCATCCTGCGAGTACTTTGAAACTACTGAATGAGAAACTTGAACCATACAAAAAAAGACTAACCAAGGAAAATTCGGGAAGTCAATATGGAAAAATGTTAGAGCTAATTGCGAAAATTCCCAAGGATGACTTTAATAACAAGCCTTTGAACGAAAAATACCTATTGGGATACGCAAAAATGAAAATGGATTTCCAAGAAAAAAATAAGGCTTATAAATCAACAGAAAAAGAAAATGGAGGTAATTGAAAATGAGTTCACTTGAAACCAAAAAAGATTTTGCTGTAGTAATTGTCGTAAGTCATGCTAATCCTAACGGTGATCCGCTTGATGGTAACAGGCCAAGAGAGACTTATGACGGCCATGGAGAAATCTCGGACGTTTGCTTAAAAAGAAAGATTAGGAACCGTCTGATGGACATGGGAGAATCCGTTTTTGTACAGTCTGCGGATAATAATGATGATGGGTATAAGAGCCTGAAGGAGAGAGCTGATGCCGCAGGTATATTAAAAGAAAAAGACCCTGAAAAATTAAGAACTGAAGCGTGCGGAAAGTGGATTGATGTGAGAGCTTTTGGACAGCTATTTGCGTTTAAAAAAGGAAGTGACAAGGATTCGGTTTCACTAGGAATAAGAGGTCCTGTAACGATACAATCTGCGTTTTCTGTTGACCCGATTGAGATAAATAGTATGCAGATTACCAAGTCGGTTAATTCTGAACCAGGTGAGAAAAAGGGCTCTGATACAATGGGAACCAAGCACAGTGTTGATTTTGGAGTTTATGTTGCTTACGGCAGTATGAATCCTCAGCTTGCAGAGAAGACGGGATTTTCAGAGGGCGATGCTGAAAGTATTAAAAAAGCTTTGGCTACATTGTTTGAGAATGATGAGTCAAGCGCAAGACCGGCAGGTACAATGTATGTATATAAGGTTTATTGGTGGAACCATAACAGCAAGGCTGGTCAGTATTCACCGGCGAAGGTACACAATAGCCTGCATGTAAAAGTAAAAGATGGTGTTGATATACCTCGTTCAATAGATGATTATGAAATAAGTCTTGATACCCTCGAAGGACTTACACCGGAAATAATAGATGGAAACTGACGAAGATTATCTCCCTATGTCTGGAATACAGCACTTTGCTTTCTGCAGGAGGCAGTGGGCTTTAATTCATATTGAAAACCAATGGGTTGAAAACGTGCTCACTGCGGAGGGCAGAGTGGAACATAAAAAAGCTCACGATGAGAACAGTGTGGAAAAAAGAAGGGACTTAATAATTACCCGTGGTATGAGAGTAAGTTCAAGCAGATTAAAGCTTTCCGGCGCATGCGATGTAGTTGAATTTCATAAGGATGAAGCCGGTGTTCCTTTACATGGATATGAAGGAAAATGGACTCCTTTACCGGTAGAATATAAGCATGGTGTAAGCAAAGCTTCTGATGTTGATAGAATTCAGCTCTGCGCTGAAGCAATGGCTCTTGAAGATATGCTTGTATGTGACGTTAGAAAAGGAGCCTTGTTTTACGAAACCACAAAGAACCGTGAGTACGTTGAAATTTCTGATGATTTACGGGCTGAGACAACAAGGATGGCAAAGGAAATGTGGAAGTATTTCACCGGAGGTTATACGCCTAATGTTAAACCAAAGTCCGGATGCAAGAAATGCTCTCTATATGATATTTGTATGCCGAAGCTTGTTGAAAATATGTCCGTAAAGGACTATATTGCCGCTCAATTAAAGGACAAAGAATGAAGCATCTATTGAATACTCTTTTTGTTCAGACTCCAACGACATATTTATCCAAGGATGGAGAAAATGTTGTCGTGAAAAATGGCGAGAATATTCTTGCAAGAATACCATTGCACACCCTTGAATGCATTTGTATGTTCACATATAAAGGCGCAAGCCCGGCTCTTATGGGCGCTTGCGCTGAATATGGAATTCAGATGTCCTTTTATACTCCGACAGGAAAATACCTAGCTAGTGTAAACAGCAGCGTGAATGGTAATGTCCTGTTACGGAAGGAACAATATCGCATTTCTGATGATCCTGATAAATGCTTGCAATATGTAAAAAATATTATTTTAGGAAAGGTATTTAATGAAAAATGGGTCCTTGAAAGGACCATAAGAAACCATTCCGCCAGACTTGATACTGATAAATTAAAGGAAGCGTCTAATGAACTTAGCACGGCAATCAAAAGTCTTTCGGAATATACTGATGTTGACTCACTAAGAGGGCTTGAAGGAAAATGCGCAGATATATATTTTAATGTATTTGATGAAATGATATTGCGACAGAAAGACGATTTTGAATTTGAAGGTCGTAGCAGAAGACCGCCGCTGGACCGAATTAACGCTTTATTGTCCTTTGCGTACACTCTTTTAGCCAATGACTGTGCGTCTGCTTTATTTGGTGTCGGACTCGATCCATATGTTGGATATTTACATAAGGACAGACCCGGCAGAAAAAGTCTTGCGCTTGATTTAATGGAAGAATTGCGGTCGCCATTAGCGGACAGAGTTGTAATTTCTATGATAAACGAAAATGCGATATCAAAAAATGATTTCGAAATTGCCCAAAATAATGCTGTCCTGCTAACAGATGATGGAAGAAAAAAGTTTTTAAATAGTTGGCAGACAAAGAAGAATGAGAAGATATCTCATCCTTTTCTGAAAGAGCAAGTGGAATGGGGCTTGGTACCTTATGTACAGGCGATGCTTCTTGCTAGAACAATTCGTGGTACACTTGATGAATATCCGCCATTTCTTTGGAAATAGGAGATTAGCCTATGATGGTGCTTGTTACTTATGATGTTAATACAGAGGATTCTGCAGGCGCCAAGCGGCTCAGAAGAGTAGCTAAGGCGTGTGTTAATTATGGACAAAGAGTACAGAATTCTGTATTTGAATGTCTTCTTGATCCTGCTCAATACGTGTTGCTGAAAGATCAGTTAAATGATATTATTGATAAAGATAAAGACAGCCTTCGTTTTTATAATTTGGGTGACAAGTATAAGAATAGGATAGAGTATATTGGTAAGCAGGCTGATTATAAACAGGACGATGTGCTGATTTTTTAGTGCTAAGGTAAGGCTCACATTTGTAATATTATGTAAATCTTGGCCGGAAGCCAGATATTAAGCTTTATTGGATTGCTTGCGCGTTAAAGTGGTTAGCACCGACAGATTGTATAAAACATTATTGATATTAAGCTGGTTATATGTTATTATTTCTAAAGAAACTATTTTTCTGAATTATCTTCTATGTTATTTCTACAACTTATGCTCCAAAATTTTAGCGGTGGACCGTGCGTCTGCCGTCGCCCCTCGCAAGAGGGGCGTGGATTGAAACTTTTTCGAAGCCAAACCGTTTTCAGGTGATTCTGTCGCCCCTCGCAAGAGGGGCGTGGATTGAAACTATGTAGCCACAGTGCATACGAAGTGCACTGTGGTCGCCCCTCGCAAGAGGGGCGTGGATTGAAACAATGCCGCCCTGATGACGCTGAGGGTTGTATTTCCGTCGCCCCTCGCAAGAGGGGCGTGGATTGAAACCTGTCAGGAGCTGTAACCGAATGCAAAATAGCAAGTCGCCCCTCGCAAGAGGGGCGTGGATTGAAACAGTTAAAAAGAATCTCGCCAGCGATATCATATAGTCGCCCCTCGCAAGAGGGGCGTGGATTGAAACATAATCCAGGTGGTAAAATGCAACCTTTTCAAGCGTCGCCCCTCGCAAGAGGGGCGTGGATTGAAACTTTGTGTGCCATTTGCTCAGCTGGTCAGATAAGGTCGCCCCTCGCAAGAGGGGCGTGGATTGAAACATTGCTACATTAGGGAAAGTGACTCTCCATCCGGTCGCCCCTCGCAAGAGGGGCGTGGATTGAAACATATCGAGCGTACTCTTGATGACGGCACAAAACAGGTCGCCCCTCGCAAGAGGGGCGTGGATTGAAACGACATCAAGGAAGTGTCTGAAAAAGGCACAGATGTCGCCCCTCGCAAGAGGGGCGTGGATTGAAACAAGACAAACATGTCATAATTCACGAAGAAGGACAGTCGCCCCTCGCAAGAGGGGCGTGGATTGAAACAGGCCGCAGAAGTGCCGACGGACTGACCGTAGTCGTCGCCCCTCGCAAGAGGGGCGTGGATTGAAACCCTATGACCGACTATGAACCAGGTGTGACTGCACCGTCGCCCCTCGCAAGAGGGGCGTGGATTGAAACCTTATGAAATGAGTCGTGACCCTAAAACCAATGGGTCGCCCCTCGCAAGAGGGGCGTGGATTGAAACGATGTATAATCGTCTCTCTCCTCGAGTATAGTTTGTCGCCCCTCGCAAGAGGGGCGTGGATTGAAACTTTTGGATACCACTTCCATAGGAACGATGTACCGTCGCCCCTCGCAAGAGGGGCGTGGATTGAAACACCGGATTGTTCGGAGGAAAGAAGGAAAAAGCAGTCGCCCCTCGCAAGAGGGGCGTGGATTGAAACAGCTTCACGGCATAACCGGAAATACATTTGACATGTCGCCCCTCGCAAGAGGGGCGTGGATTGAAACTTGTGCCGCCCGGTAAATCCATGATTTCGCCGCCGTCGCCCCTCGCAAGAGGGGCGTGGATTGAAACAAGTTCAAGGTCATCAGAAGGTTTCCTGATGGAAGTCGCCCCTCGCAAGAGGGGCGTGGATTGAAACAATGACTGAAATCACTGGTGCAACAAATTCCCTTGGTCGCCCCTCGCAAGAGGGGCGTGGATTGAAACAGATGGAAGGATTTCACTTTGTGTTGAGGAAAAGGTCGCCCCTCGCAAGAGGGGCGTGGATTGAAACACAGTGGTGCTTGTAAAACCATCAACAAAACAGGTCGCCCCTCGCAAGAGGGGCGTGGATTGAAACACTGGAAAGCAAGACATGTTGGAAGGGTCTTTGCGTCGCCCCTCGCAAGAGGGGCGTGGATTGAAACATTTCCAATGAATGCAATGATGACTGCATCCCTGTCGCCCCTCGCAAGAGGGGCGTGGATTGAAACCGATAAAATCCGAGAAGAATGCGAACGATACGAAGTCGCCCCTCGCAAGAGGGGCGTGGATTGAAACCACTATATTCTGATAGCAAAATTTCTGCGGGTGGTCGCCCCTCGCAAGAGGGGCGTGGATTGAAACAGGCAGAGACTGAGCCTCATCTTTTATGCGACCGGCGTCGCCCCTCGCAAGAGGGGCGTGGATTGAAACAGGCAGAGACTGAGCCTCATCTTTTATGCGACCGTCGCCCCTCGCAAGAGGGGCGTGGATTGAAACTTTCTCTCTGCTTTTCTGAAATATCATTTGGCCGTCGCCCCTCGCAAGAGGGGCGTGGATTGAAACCCGAATATGAAAATTTAAACAATCCTTAAAGTAGTCGCCCCTCGCAAGAGGGGCGTGGATTGAAACTCTACATCGAAGTAATATGGCTTGCCCTGGTCCGTCGCCCCTCGCAAGAGGGGCGTGGATTGAAACAAGAGTCAGCTTAATCTTTCCCATTATCACCCTCGTCGCCCCTCGCAAGAGGGGCGTGGATTGAAACGAAAATTTCTTAGACATAATAATTTTCTTGACCGTCGCCCCTCGCAAGAGGGGCGTGGATTGAAACCACTGGTCCAGATTACTGTAGTTACCGTATAGGTAGTCGCCCCTCGCAAGAGGGGCGTGGATTGAAACAATCTTTTTTGTAGCTGTTGGATATATGAGTGTAGTCGCCCCTCGCAAGAGGGGCGTGGATTGAAACAGGTTTGTTGCGCTCTTCTGCCAATGCTGCTTGTCGCCCCTCGCAAGAGGGGCGTGGATTGAAACTATAATGCTTTATGTCAATAAACATACTTCTTGGTCGCCCCTCGCAAGAGGGGCGTGGATTGAAACTCTTGTCTCATTTTGTTACTCCTCGTGCCGTAGTCGCCCCTCGCAAGAGGGGCGTGGATTGAAACATACTGTCAAAAAAACGACAGTGTGTTTTTGCACGTCGCCCCTCGCAAGAGGGGCGTGGATTGAAACGGCGTTATTATATCTTGTTATAGGGGAGTGTGGGTCGCCCCTCGCAAGAGGGGCGTGGATTGAAACCTTCAGTGTGTCATAATACTGAAGAACACCCCATTGTCGCCCCTCGCAAGAGGGGCGTGGATTGAAACGGCTTACGCTGACACGGTGTACCGTACCGGGGAGTCGCCCCTCGCAAGAGGGGCGTGGATTGAAACATAATCCAGGTGGTAAAATGCAACCTTTTCAAGCGTCGCCCCTCGCAAGAGGGGCGTGGATTGAAACACGTTGCAATTTAATTTTAGCACCGACGACAGGCGTCGCCCCTCGCAAGAGGGGCGTGGATTGAAACATCTCAAATGGGAATACGGGAACGAGAATTTATGTCGCCCCTCGCAAGAGGGGCGTGGATTGAAACGATATGCGTACCATCTTTTAACTGAGCAGCTTCCAGTCGCCCCTCGCAAGAGGGGCGTGGATTGAAACACGACCTGCGCCACTACTACGTGTCGATATCTCAGTCGCCCCTCGCAAGAGGGGCGTGGATTGAAACCATGGATCGCTATGAAAATAACATCCTTCTTGGTCGCCCCTCGCAAGAGGGGCGTGGATTGAAACAACAAAAGGCAAGATTAGCGTAACGTCAAAGGGGTCGCCCCTCGCAAGAGGGGCGTGGATTGAAACGTAAAAACACTGAAAATTGTAAAAACTGTGCATGTCGCCCCTCGCAAGAGGGGCGTGGATTGAAACCCTGTGATGTAGTCCTGCTGTTGTGCTGTGTCAGTCGCCCCTCGCAAGAGGGGCGTGGATTGAAACCAGTGGCTTGTAGCGCCATATGCCGAGGCGGATGGTCGCCCCTCGCAAGAGGGGCGTGGATTGAAACTCTCTCGCCCGCAGAGCAGGATCAGATAGTAAAGTCGCCCCTCGCAAGAGGGGCGTGGATTGAAACAAATCGACATATTTCTGCGTATTCCTGCCCTTTGTCGCCCCTCGCAAGAGGGGCGTGGATTGAAACGTCGAAGTCGGACGTAAAAACTCGAAATCACAGCGTCGCCCCTCGCAAGAGGGGCGTGGATTGAAACAAAATTAATACAACCGACAAAATACCGGCTACATGTCGCCCCTCGCAAGAGGGGCGTGGATTGAAACGGCTGCTCAAGGTTCCTGCTTCCATACCATCTCTGTCGCCCCTCGCAAGAGGGGCGTGGATTGAAACACAGGAATAAGCACTACAGTGTCACCGGAATGTGTCGCCCCTCGCAAGAGGGGCGTGGATTGAAACGCTACGATAGAATCATTCGAACATCAGAGAAACGGTCGCCCCTCGCAAGAGGGGCGTGGATTGAAACGATGAGGATGATCTCATATTCCTTGAACGTCAGACGTCGCCCCTCGCAAGAGGGGCGTGGATTGAAACGTCTCGCATATCCTCCAGTATGGAGTCATGCGGTCGCCCCTCGCAAGAGGGGCGTGGATTGAAACTTGCCGGTTAATTGTCCTGTCGCAAAATCAATGCGTCGCCCCTCGCAAGAGGGGCGTGGATTGAAACTTTCGCTCAATAGTCTTGCCATAATCTCTCTTGGTCGCCCCTCGCAAGAGGGGCGTGGATTGAAACAGTGTCTTCCAGTGCTTTCACCTGGTGTGGGAAGTCGCCCCTCGCAAGAGGGGCGTGGATTGAAACATGCCGCCTGATAGAAAGAGTTTGAAAATGTCAGTCGCCCCTCGCAAGAGGGGCGTGGATTGAAACCCTCTTAAAGGCAAGAAATGATGTTGATATCGAGTCGCCCCTCGCAAGAGGGGCGTGGATTGAAACTCAAAAGGCTTTTCTGGAACGATATCCGCTCTCAGTCGCCCCTCGCAAGAGGGGCGTGGATTGAAACGGTACACCCCCAAAAAAGGTCAAAAAGCCAGTAAAGTCGCCCCTCGCAAGAGGGGCGTGGATTGAAACCCTCGCCGCAAGGCCGCCCCTAGGGGAGCGGGCCGTCGCCCCTCGCAAGAGGGGCGTGGATTGAAACTGCTTCATCCCCATACTTCCAATATGGATACTTCTGTCGCCCCTCGCAAGAGGGGCGTGGATTGAAACGCAATTTTGTAGTCCTGGACTTTCTGATGTACTCGGTCGCCCCTCGCAAGAGGGGCGTGGATTGAAACCGTCAAATGCTCATTTCGTCAGCAAGTGGTCTTGTCGCCCCTCGCAAGAGGGGCGTGGATTGAAACTTACAGGATTAGATTTATGCCAAATTCTACGATTGTCGCCCCTCGCAAGAGGGGCGTGGATTGAAACGCCATTCTTCGCCGCAACAGGCCCAATCTCATAGTCGCCCCTCGCAAGAGGGGCGTGGATTGAAACTGCTCCGGATCGACCGCCGTTTGGATCTGATCGAGTCGCCCCTCGCAAGAGGGGCGTGGATTGAAACAATGCGAACGGAGTGGATTTCACATCCATGCAAGTCGCCCCTCGCAAGAGGGGCGTGGATTGAAACTGGGCTGAAATATTGACACGCTACGGGCGCAAGGGTCGCCCCTCGCAAGAGGGGCGTGGATTGAAACTTTATCTGACATTTTTTCCATAAGCTTGCACCTCCGTCGCCCCTCGCAAGAGGGGCGTGGATTGAAACAACTATCATCAATTAAAGATGTTAAAGGTTTATGTCGCCCCTCGCAAGAGGGGCGTGGATTGAAACAGTTGTGATATTTTATGTTGACCTCATTTCTCCCTCTCGCTAGAGAGGAGTGAATTGAAATATTGTCTTACTGCTATAGCTGACAGTTGTCTTGGACACCTTTGATGTGTTTGCAATTCTAACTTGGCTAAAACTACCCGTGCCAGGTACACCAAAATTTACATAAACTTCGCTACGCTTGTCTATGTAAATTTTAGTGGACCGGGCACTGCTCATTTCTCCCTCTCGCAAGCAAGGCGTTGAATTGAAATATCGTCTTACGGCTATAGCTGACAGTTGTCTTGGACACCTTTGATGTGTTTGCAATTCTAACCTGGCTAAAACTATCCGTGCCAGGTACACCAAAATTTACATAAACTTCGCTACGCTTGTCTATGTAAATTTTAGTGGACCAGGCACTGTTCATTTCTCCCTCTCGTAAGAGGAGCGTGGATTGAAATACTGTATAAGCCATAAAGTGTCCGAGCAATATCCGTCGGACCTCGCAAGGAGCTCGTGGATTGGAACTAGAACTTCTTCGGAGACTCCGTTATCATAACCGGGATTGTCACGTTATAGCAGACGGTTGTCAAGATTGCCACTAACTTTAGTGACAATTCTAAATTGGTTAAAACTACCCGTGCCAGGTACCAAAAAATTAATATAAACTTCACTGCGCTCGTTTATATAAATTTTATGGGACCAGTCAATGATCATTTCACCTATTGCGAGAGACAATTATTTTGTATTTACAGATCTGTTGATTGATGCTATACTTTACTTTAGATAAAACTTAGGAGCATGTTATGCATGAAATTAGCTCCTGATTTGTAAAGGAGAAGCTTTGATGGAAAGTGTATTTACATATATACTGCTATGTGGCGGTATTATCCTGCAGATGTTTAATATCTACACCTATTATTCCTTTATTCGTAATTCCGCTGTGGATGTCTTATCAACAGGAGACAGGCATGACAGGATATTATCAGACCTGTCGCTTGCCCTGCTGGTATTTTTCTTTTGTGGATATATTTTTGTTACGGTTAGTGGCAGGGCAACGCTCATAGTCGGCGCTATTTTCTTCTTTGGCGCCATATTCTGCGCCATTATGATCCATCTTGTGATACGTCTTACCGCCACAGCAAAGCGAAGGAGTATTGACCTTGTAAAAACACTCATTAAGGTCATTGAGGAGCGTGACGCCAACCTTAACGGCCACAGTCTCTATGTTCAAAATGTGACCATGTGCATATGGCGCCATCTTCCCGATAATATAAAGTCATCTATAAACGCGGTTAATCTTGAATACGCGGCTCTTTTACATGATGTAGGAAAGCTGGGAATACCCGAGAGCATTTTAAATAAGCCCGGGAAGCTTGACGATGAAGAGTGGGAGATAATGAAGCAGCATCCAAGGAAGGGCGTTGCTATACTGAAGGAGCTCCAATCATTTGAATCAATCCTGCCATGGATAGAATATCACCATGAAAGGATTGATGGTAAGGGATATTATGGCATACCTGGAAAAGATATACCTCTTGAGGCGAGAATTATCGCCGTAGCGGATACATATTCAGCCATTACCATGCGGAGGTCATATAAGCCTTCGAAGACTTATGATGAGGCTATAAATATTATAGAGTCCGTCGCGGGGACCCAGCTTGATGCTGATCTTGTGGATATTTTCTACGAAATACCACGGGCAGAGCTCGAAGCCTGCGCTCCTAATAACATAGAGATAGCGGAATAGATAAATTTTTCAAACACCGGGAAAACTTTCTCGGTTTCTTTATTATAAACACAACCGAAAAAAGCACCAGAATAGGTGCTTTCTTCGGTTAAAAAGAGAGGAGAGACATGATAGAAGGGGGATTCTATCATGAATTTATGAAAAAGTTTCTCGTCAGCTAATTTAGTTGTATGTCTTGTAAATCTGTACTTCATTTACTTGACATCCTTATTATATACCCTGAAAAAGAATTTGTCAACACTTTTTTTGAAGATTTTCAAATTTTTTTTCGATGCAAAAGTCTGCCATACAAAATGTGAAGAATCTATAAACTCTACATAAAATGAAAAACTCTTGCAGTGAGCGCAAGAATATATTATAATACTATTCATACCAAATGTCAAGAGGTAATATTCGATAAAAGGAGAAAAACTTTGGGAATAACAGTAATAGGCGCGGTATTTGTAGACATCAAGGGTTATCCTACGGATAAGTATATCCCCGGCGGCAAGAACGCAGGAAGGGTGGAGCAGGCTCATGGCGGTGTAAGCAGAAATATCGTCGAGGATATAGCGAATGTGGAGCTCCGTCCGACCTTTGTTAGCGTGGTGGATGATAGCACACTTGGTGATGATGTGGTTAAGAAACTCGAGAATCACAAGGTGAATACGAAATATATCAAGAAGACTGAAGATGGTCTCGGTACCTGGCTTGCTATATTTGACAACACGGGAGACGTGGTGGCGGCTATAAGCAAGCGACCGGATCTTTCGGGCATTGCTGAGACCCTGAACGAGAGCGGTGACGAGATTTTTGAGAATTCAGACAGCATAGCTATAGAGATTGATGCCGAAAGGGAAATTCTCCACAATACGTTTGAGCTTGCGGAGAAGTTTCATAAGGATATATACGCTGTTGTCTCGAATATGTCGATTGCCGTTGAGAGGCGTGACTATATAAAGAGAACCAAGTGCTTCATCTGTAACAAGCAGGAAGCGGGTATTTTCTTCTCGGATGATTACGAGCAGCTTAGCTCTGATGAGATGAGACAGGTTCTTTCCGCAAATGTAATGCGGGCCCAGATTCCATGCATGGTTGTAACCTTGGGCGAGGATGGCGCTGTTTATGCTACAAAGGATGGTAAATCGGGCTACTGTCCGGCGAAGCACGTGAATGTCGTTGATACCACGGGAGCAGGAGATTCGTTCTTTGCGGGTGTTACGATAGGGATGACCTACGGGAAGAGCCTTGAGGAGTCTCTTGAGATAGGGAGTCGCCTCGCGGCTTCAGTCATTTCAACCCGTGACAACGTATGCCCTAGGTTCCTGCCGTCGGAGTTCGGATTTGACTGTCAGTAGGCGGAGTTCGTGTCTGGCTTCAAAAAAGCTGTGAGCTAAGCTCACAGCTTTTTTGGTGCCTGACTCGGACGCGACTGGCGCCAGACGCTGATTTTAGTAGGCGTTCTTATTTACAAACCCCTTGAAGAAGGTAAGGAAGAGTATCTTAAAGTCAAACCCTACCGTCCAGTGCTCTATATAGTAGATATCGTACTCTATCCTCTTCTTGATGGAGGTGTCGCCGCGATACCCATTTACCTGGGCCCATCCCGTGATGCCCGGACGTACCTGATGCTTAATATTATAGCGGGGAATCTCTTCCTGGAACTTCTCTACAAAGTAAGGGCGCTCAGGACGCGGCCCCACGAGGCTCATGTCACCCTTAAGGACATTGAAGACCTGGGGCAGCTCATCGATACTGGTCTTTCTGATAAACCTTCCGACCTTCGTGACACGTGGATCACCTTTCGTGGTCCACTCTTTTTTCTCCTTTTTAGGATCCTCAACCCGCATTGAGCGGAACTTGTACATATTGAATTCCTTATTGTGGAGGCCTACACGTACCTGCTTGAAAATGAGCGGCCCGGGTGAGGAGACCTTTACGGCTATCGCTGTGATCAACATAGGAATAGCGAAAACAATCAGCATGACTATACCGCCGATGAGGTCTATCAGGCGCTTAACCATCCGGTTAAATGGAGAGGCAAGCGGAACATTTCTTATATTAATGACGGGAAGCCCCTCGACATCCTCAGTGTGGGCGGTTGTAGGTATTACGTTGTGGTAGTCAGGCACGAACTGGGTGTGGGTCCCGTTCTTCTCACAGACGGCGACTATTTTTTCAAGATTGTCGTAATCAGAGAGCTTGAGAGTTACGGCGATTTCATCGAACTTGTGGGTGCCTAAGAGGTCAGGCAGTTCATCGGTCTTTCCGATAACCTCGATTCCCATGAACCTTGTGCCTATAGGAGTGTGGTCATCGAGAATTCCATAAATCGTGTACCCCCAGCCGGGATTCGCGAGAATCCTCTTTATATATTGCTCCATGACGGCACTGTAGCCGACGAGGAGCATGTGCTTCTGGTTATAGCCCTTCTTCCTGAAAAAGTAGAGTATTTTCCTTAGATAAAACCTGAATGTTACCCCTAAGAAGATATTTGTGAAGAAGAATATCGCCATGAATGAACGGGAGATATCTCCTTCCTTCAGTAAATAGAGGAGGAGAGGGAAGCTTATAATCGCTATCACATTTGCCCGGATGAAATTTCCTATCTCGTTCCTGAACCTCATCTGCCTCATAGGCGAATATACCGATGAAAAATAGTACACTATGAGGTATATAGGCACGAGGAAAATGAGGAACTGCATATAGTGGCGCATAGGCCACCACATGGCGTCCTGGGGCGGGAATATCTCAAACCTTATAAGCCATGCGATCTGAAATGAAAATATTATAAGAAAGGCGTCACAGATTACGTAGAACCTGTTGAGCACCTGCTGGTTTTCTTTTATCATAGGAACCTCTTCTTTAAAGTATAATCTTTGCTTATTATACTACATCGTCGGGATTATTGCCATAAAAGTTTTGGAAAATGTAAAAATGACCGATTATTTCACAATTGCTTCACATGATGATTGTATAATAGGTTTTGGAGCTGAGAAATGAACGGTTCCGATTACATTGTTAATATTGGAGGCATTTTCAATGGATAACAATTACAACCCAAACAATCAGGATCAGAGTTATAATAATGGAAACTATTATAACAATCAGGCATACAACGGTAACGGGGCTTATCAGAGCGCGCCCGGCTTTAACAGCAATCAGGGCTATAACAGCCAGCCGCCTATGAACAATTTTAACGGCAATAATGGCGGTAAGAAGAAGGGCCACGGCGGTCTGATAGCGCTTGTGATAGTACTCTGCATGGTTATTGCCGGTGGTATTGGCGCGGGAGTGACCTATTATGTAAGCAATGGCAATGCGCCAAAGGAAGAGGCTTCTGCCGATTCTTCGGATAAGAGCTCATCTGACGGAAGCGATAAGACGGCGGATAATAGCGCGTCGAGCCAGATAGGGCAGACTCAGGTCATAAAGGGTCTCGCTGACGGCGGCACGTCTGACCTTTCGGGCATTTACGATGAGGTACTTCCTTCTATAGTAGCTATTACCTGTAAATCAACAGAAAATGTAAATACCTTCTGGGGTACGTACAGTGAAGATGTTACGGGTGCGGGCTCAGGTGTTATATTTGATAAGGACGATAAATATCTCTACATTTTAACCAACAATCATGTGGTAGAGGACGCGAAGTCGCTTTCTATCAAGTTTGTGGATGATGAGGTTGTAGACGGTGAAGTTAAGGGAACCGCGGCTTACAGCGATCTTGCTGTTGTCTCGGTAAAGCTCTCGGACCTTAAGGACTCCACGAAGAAAGAAGTGAAGACCGCGACTCTAGGCACCTCAGCTGACGTAAAGGTTGGTGAGATGGTTATGGCTATCGGAAATGCCCTCGGCTACGGGCAGTCACTTACAGTTGGTTACGTAAGCGCTACCGACAGGGAGGTTTCCATAGAGGACGTTACTCTTAACCTTATTCAGACTGACGCGGCCATAAATCCGGGTAATTCAGGCGGAGCCCTCATAAATCTCAAGGGTGAGGTAATCGGCATTAACTCGGCCAAATATTCCGACAAGGATGTAGAAGGTACAGGCTACGCCATTCCTATGGATACGGCAAAGCCTCTCGCTGAGCAGCTTAAGGACAGTGAGCCTGTAAGCGATGAGGACAGGGGATATCTTGGAATTTACTATAAGCCAGTTGACGACCAGACTCATCAGTATTATAATATTCCTTACGGACTCTACGTATCACAGGTTGATGAGAAGGGTGGCGCCGCTAAGGCCGGTATCGTCCAGGGTGATGTAATCACGAAGGTTGACGGCTACAGCGTTCAGAGCGCTAACTCCATTAATTCCATCATCCAGAGCAAACGTAAGGGCGATAAGGTTAAGGTTACAATCAAGCGCTATGACAACGGAGAATATGTCGAGAAGGAAATAGAGGTCACGCTCGCTGAGAAGCCTGCTGAGCTTGATTCTGACAGCTCCGACAGCGAAGGCAGCCGGAATAATGGCAATGATTCGAACAATAACTCTAATCCTTACAACTACTATAACAATGGCAATGACGGAGACAGCAACGGTAATTCCGGAAATGATGGCTGGAATCAGTTCTTCTTCGGATACTAATGTAAAGGAAATATATGGAGAGAGAATTTGAACTTTACGCTCCGTGCCACTTCGGACTTGAAGCGGTACTTAAGCGCGAGCTTACTGATCTTGGCATTGAGATAACTTCAGTTACAGACGGCAGAGTCAATTTTAAGGGCTCTGCCGCCGTTGTCGCAAAAGCGAACATATTTTTAAGAACGACTGAAAGGGTTATGATCACGGTCGGCACATTTAAGGCGACAACGTTCGAGGAGCTGTTTCAGGGAATAAAAGCCTTGCCATGGGAGAATTATATCCCTAAGGATGGACGCTTCTGGGTGAAGAAGGCGACGTCCATAAAGAGCGCCCTTTTTTCCACCTCTGACATCCAGTCCATAGTGAAGAAGGCCATGGTTGAGCGCCTTAAGGAGAAATACAGGGTCTCGTGGTTTGAGGAGAGCGGAAATGAATATCCTATCAGGGTTTCTCTTCTGAAGGATGAAGTTACGGTCGCCCTTGACACTTCAGGGGAATCTCTTCACAAGCGAGGCTACAGGAAAATGACCGTAAAGGCCCCGATTTCCGAGACTCTTGCGGCGGCCCTTATAAGTCTGACCCCGTGGAAGGCAGACAGGATTCTAATAGACCCATTCTGTGGTTCGGGCACCATTCCTATAGAGGCCGCCATGATGGGACTTCATATAGCTCCCGGTATGACGAGGCATTTCACGGCTGAAAACTGGGATAATTTGGTTCCTGCCAAGTACTTCAAGGAAGCTAAGAGCGAGGCCTATAGCCTTATAGATACCGATACGAAGCTTGAGATACAGGGCTATGATCTTGATCCGGATGCTGTGGAGGCCGCTAGGGCAAATGCTGAGCTTGCGGGCGTGGATGACCAGATTCATTTTCAGGCAAGGGACGTAAAGGATCTCAGCAGTCATAACAAGTATGGCTTCATCATCACTAATCCTCCTTACGGTGAGCGTCTTGAAGAGAAGAAGGACATGCCTGCCCTCTATACTCTTATAGGTGAGAGCTTTGGCAAGCTTGACACCTGGTCGAGCTATATTATTACGAGCTTTGAGGACGCTGAGAAGTATATAGGAAGGAAGGCCGCGAAGAACAGGAAGATTTATAACGGAATGATCAAGACCTACTTCTATTCATTCCCGGGGCCTAAACCGCCCAGGCGGACTAATCGTGTAGAAAATGCTGCTGACAGCGGTAGTACGTTGTCTGAATAGAGTCAGTTGACTAAAGTTTATAATTTTTTTGAATAAAATAATAATTTTATTAAATTTGTACTTGATTTTTTTCTCTGAGTGATATATCATATCTCTATACTTAAAAATAGTTTAAGGCGGTACAGAGATTTGGAAGATAAGAAGAAAGAGCTGCGTAAGATAGCCGGTTCCAGCATGTCGATCATGGCGGGAACTTTGGCTTTTGCGGCTCTTTTTTCAGTATATAAGCCCGAGCCGCTAACCATCATGGCAAATGCTGAGAGCGCCGACAGGGCGACTTCAAGGCCGGGAATCACCTCAGACGCGACAGGAACCGCGGTTGATGATCATAGCAAGGATGTCGTTATGGAGAACATCAACAAGGATGTTGTCGTAGAGGAAGAGAGCAGCGAGGAGCAGAATCTCGAGGCTGAACCTGCGGTAGTTGTCGCTGGAGACGAGAGCAGCTCGTCATCAGCTATAGATCCGGCTCTCCTATCGGACACATATGTTAAGATACCTAAGGCAGCTGGGTCGGGGAAGGCCCTCGTTACTGATAATTATCTCTACAGAACGGTTTATCTTGATATCGACAATGCTTCACTTAAGGATTATAAGAACATTATTCCGGTCCGCGTGAAGAAGGATAAGACATATGACGGAGACCTTGAAAATGTTCTGCTGCCTCCGTACATTACAGCCTTCCTATCCGGAGCTGACAGCTCTAACACAGCGAATCAGGAGGATTACGACAAGGCTGACAAGTCAGAGAAGAAGTCGAAGACAGGAGATCCGCTCGCCGCTTTTTCTGTAAGTAAAAACGAGGATGGCAGTGTCAGATTTTCATTTACCTTTAACAGGCTTTATGTGCCTGCGCTTTATGAGGACAATGACTATTACTATATAAATTTACAGAAGCCTAAGGATGTCTATGATAAGATAATTGTTATAGACGCGGGCCACGGCGGCAAGGATCCGGGGTCTTATTCTCTTGACGGGGATGTGGCTGAGAAGAATATAAACCTCAAGATAGCGAATTTTATGAAGGACTATTTTGACGGTCAGGATAACATTAAGGTTTACTATACGAGAACGACTGATTCAACCACCTATCTCAGGAGCAGGGCAGACCTGGCGAATGAGCTGGACGCCGACCTCTTTGTCAGCATCCATAACAATGCTTTCTATTCTGACGGCGTTGATGGGTCGGAGGTCCTCTATAACCAGAAGAACAAGGAGACCATTACGAAGTCAAGGAAGCTCGCGGAGCTCTTACTTAAAAGTGTGACAGAGACTTGCGGTACCAGGTATCGCGGCCTTCAGGACGGTAGCGGCATTTACGTAATCCATCATACAAATATGCCGTCAGTACTTGTGGAGGTAGGCTATCTCACCGATACCTCTGATCTCGCAAAGCTCAATGATGATACAGAGATGAAAAAATGCGCTGACAATATGTGCAAGACTATAGTAGATTTTTTGGGTGTATGAAAGTAAAAATAGGCTCCGGTCGTTGACCGGGGCTTTCTTTAAGGAGTGAGACTATGATTAAGAAAATTATTTTCGCGACAGGAAACGCGGGGAAGCTCAAGGAGATTCGTGAAATACTTGAAGGAAGCGGCATAGAAGTGGTAACCATGAAGGAAGCGGGTTACGATCTTGATATTGTCGAGGATGGGAAGACATTCGATGAAAATGCCCTGATTAAGGCCAGAACTGTCGCTAAGGCTTCGGGGGAGGCAGCTATGAGCGATGACTCGGGGCTTTCCATCAATTATTTGAATGGAGAGCCGGGCATTTACTCGGCGAGATTCATGGGGCATGACACAAGCTATGATATTAAGAACGCAAAGCTCCTTGAAATGCTTAAGGATGCCAAGGGAGACGCAAGGAGCGCAAGGTACGAATGCTCCGTAGCCCTTGTCCTTCCTGATGGAAGGGAGTTCGTGAAGCATGAGACTATGGAGGGATTAATAGCTAATGCGCCTGCCGGTCAAAATGGTTTCGGCTACGACCCTATTTTCATGCTGCCTCAGTATGGCAAGACAGCTGCCGAAATAAGCCCTGAGGAGAAAAACAAAATCAGTCACAGGGGTAAGGCGTTGAGAGCCATGAAGGAAGTTATATATAAGCTTAACGAGGAGGAAAAGTGAAGGCACTTATAGTAAGCGATACCCACGGACGCCATGAGAATTTTGAGAGAGTTCTTAAGAAGGTCGGTGAGGTTGACATGGTTATTCACGCGGGAGACGTGGAGGAAGAAGAGGAATATTTTCAAAAAAAGGTAAGTCAGCTTTCTTGCGATGGCAGGCCCGTTGAACTCCATATGGTCAGGGGAAACTGCGATACATTTACCGAGCTTCCTGCAAATGACGTATTCATGTTTGGCGAGAGGATGGTCTTTCTCGCCCACGGTCACAGGTACTTTGTCGGGGGAGGATGTGGTGAACTGGCTGATGCGGCTGAGACAAATGGCTGCGATATAGCTATTTACGGTCATACGCATGTTCCTGATTACCACAGTGAAAATGGAATAACCGTAATTAACCCTGGGAGCCTCGAGAGACCGAGACAGGATGGGAGAAGACCGTCATTTGCCCTCATGGAGCTTGACAGCCGGGGATATCTCCTTGTCAGTATTTGCTTGCTTGGCGCGGACGGAAATATTATTGTATGCAGATAAAGGGTCGGAAAACGGTATATTTGTGGACTTTTGATTTTTTTTGAAATTTTTTCAAAAAAAGGGTTGACAATCATTAATCGGGAGTGTATAATACATATCGTTGCTTCGCTCAAGAGAGAGCAACAAAACCTGATCGGGGTGTGGCTCAGTTTGGCTAGAGTGCTTGATTTGGGATCAAGAGGTCGCAGGTTCGAATCCTGTCACCCCGATGCTTTAACTTAATATATATGCGGGTGTGGTTCAATGGTAGAACACCAGCCTTCCAAGCTGGATACGTGGGTTCGATTCCCATCACCCGCTTTCGTTTTCGGAAAATTCCGGAGATGGAAAGGTTTGTGCCAGTAGCTCAGCTGGATAGAGCAACGGCCTTCTAAGCCGTGTGTCGGGGGTTCGAATCCCCCCTGGCACAATGAAGTAAGTTGCTTCAGATAATTATGGTGGGTATAGCGCAGTTGGAAGCGCGTCAGATTGTGGCTCTGAAGGCCCAGGGTTCGAGCCCCTGTACCCACCCGATAAGCAAAGACCCTGTGGCCTTTGCTTTTTTATTGTCGTAGAGAGGGACCCGCTGGCGTAGCCAGTGGGAGAGTAGGCTACGACTAAGTAAGCTCCGAAGGAGCTTACAGAATATCACATCGCTTTGCGATGGATGAAAGTCAGCAAAGCTGACTTTCTTTGAAGAGAGCTGAACACGAATTCTCTTCGAGAATTCGCAGCGTCATACCGCTTCGCGGCATGACAATAGCCGATCGATTTTCGTTCCTTCGGGCGAAAGTCGCGGGACACATCGCTATGCGATGTGTCAGTGGGCCATAGCCAAGCGGTTAAGGCACAGGACTTTGACTCCTGCATTCGACGGTTCAAATCCGGCTGGCCCAGTTGTAGAAATTCAGCGGAGCTGAATTTCTTTGAAGAGAGCTGAACACGAATTCTCTTCGAGAATTCGCGGCGTCATACCGCTTCGCGGCATGACAATGGTTCGAAAATCGCGGGACGTGTCGCTTCGCAACACGTCAATTGCGGATATGGCGGAATTGGTAGACGCGCCAGATTTAGGTTCTGGTGGGAACCCCCATGCAGGTTCAAGTCCTGTTATCCGCATGTTGTCACAGAGAGGGACCCGCTGGCGAAGCCAGTGGGAGAGTTGGCTGTGGCTAAGTAACGACCGAAGGTCGTTACAGAATAGATATATTTTTATTATACGGGATTGACTATGAGCATTATAGATACCTTCGGTTCTTACGTCTCTTCACTTTCAGACAATCACCCTAAGGCAGCGAGAACTCTTCTTAAGACGGGATGGCAGCTTCAGGGTTTTAAATTTTCCCATTTTCCTGACAAACGCCTCATACCTTCAGACCGGTATCTAGCTTCACTTATGATGGATACCATGTCCGCTCCACTTAAAAGCCCGGAGAAGAGTGTGATTGTCAGTATTTTTATGCCCTGCGAAATTATTGAAGAAGCAGGACTTGTACCATATGACGTGGAAGGTATGTCTTGCTATATTTCAGCTTCAAGGGCTGATAAGATATTTAATATAGAGGCTATGGATGCCGGAATCCCGGATACGCTCTGCAGCTACCACCGTACATTTATAGGAGCGGCCTATAAGGGCCTCCTTCCGGCGCCTAAATTTATCGCCTACACGAACCTTATCTGTGACGCTAATATGCTCACATTTAAGACTCTTGCGGATTATTACGGCGTCCCTTCATTTTACGTTGAGGTTCCGAAGGACCGTTCTGATGCTTCTGTGAGACTCGTAGCGGACGAGCTTCGCGAGATGAAGTCTTTTGTTGAAAAATGCACGGGGCAGAAAATAGACGACGCAGCGGTCGGAAAAAGGGTAGAACGCAGTAAGAGGACCCTGGAGCTTTTCGCTTCCGCCCGCAAGGCACGTAAGAATAAATGTGTAATTACCGATATTGTTTCTCCTATGTATCTTGCTATTACCAACAATATCCTGCTCGGCACAAAGGGTGAGGAAAATTATGTAAATATGCTCTTAAATGATGTGCGTCTTGCCGGCCCGAAGAAGGGGAAGCACATTTACTGGATGCATACAATTCCTTACTGGTCCGATGCCGTGAAGAAGAGCCTATGGTTTAATGAAAATGCCCAGATAGTCGGAGATGAGCTCGCTGACGCGATAAATCCTGATTTTGATTCATCCGATCCTTATGAAGCCATGGCGCACCGAATGGTTTACAACAATATTAATGGCGATGCCATGAACAGGATACAGGCCGGAATAAGGCATGCTAAGGAGACAGGCGCTGACGGAGTTGTCTGGTTTAATCACTGGGGATGCAAGCACACGATAGGCAGCTCTCTCTTAGCTAAGAAGGAGTTTGAAAGGGCAGGGCTGCCACTTCTGATACTTGACGGAGACGGCTGTGACAGGTCTCATGGAGGAGAAGGCCAGACAGCTACAAGGCTTGAGGCCTTCCTTGAGATGCTAGATTGATGGAGAAATATGGAGAAGACATATTATATTTGCAAATATACTCCCGTTGAACTTCTTAAGGCTCTTGGAGGAGAATGCGAGGAGCTTAACCATATGCCCGATGGCTTTGATAAGGCAGAGTCCTGCGTTGGAGCGAATATCTGCGGCTATGGCAAATCAGTAATCGATGCGGTTATGGATGGTAAGGTTCATGAGCTTATCCTTACGACCTGTTGTGATTCGATAAAGGCGGTCTATGATACGCTGAAGGCTTCGGGAAAGCTGTCATTTCTTTTTATGCTTGATTTGCCTCATGATGACGGAATATGCTCGAGACAGGTTTTCACGGCAGAGCTTCTGAGGCTTGCTAGGGAATATAGTGACTACAAGGGCACATCATTTTCAAGGGAAAAATTCTTAGATAGCTTTACCATGAAGGATGACAAGGTCTGTGACCATATAGCGGTTATGGGCGCAAGAGTTGGCGATGGCCTCTCTTCTCTTATAAGGGAGTCGATGCCTCTTCCTGTGAAGGATTACACCTGTATCAACAACAGGAGCGTTATGAAGCCTTCAAGTGAAGGCGATTCATTTGAAGAACTGATGGAAGAGTACGCGTCACTGCTTCTTGGCGAACTTCCCTGCCTGCGTATGACAGACGTTACCGGAAGAAAGAGAATCCTTGACGCTCCGGGATTAAAGGGAATTATTTACAATACGGTCAGGTTCTGTGATTTCTATGGATTTGAATACGCGGCTCTCTTAAGGACAAAGCCTGATGTGCCGATGATTAAAATCGAGACTGATTTTACTACCCAGTCAAGGGGGCAGATGAGAACAAGGCTTGAGGCTTTTAACGAGGAGCTTGGCATTTCAACCGGAGATGATAAGAAGAAAGAGAGGAATATTGTGGGAAAAGGCTATTTTGCCGGAATAGACAGCGGTTCTACAAGCACCGACGTTGTTATTCTTGATAAAAATAAGGAAATGGCCGCCGGAATAATTATTCCAACAGGCGCCGGCGCGGCCCTTTCAGCAGGCGATGCCCTGAAGCAGGCATGCGCCGAGGCCGGCATTAATGAAGAGGATATAGACAGAATCATAACTACAGGTTATGGTAGAGACGCGATTGATACCGGCGACAAGAGTATAACGGAGATTACCTGTCACGCTAAGGGAGCCCATTTCCTTGATCCTTCGGTAAGAACTGTCATAGACATAGGCGGCCAGGACAGCAAGGCTATCCATCTCGATGAGAATGGAAATGTTGTGAATTTCGCGATGAATGATAAATGTGCCGCCGGAACGGGACGTTTCCTTGATATGATGGCGCATACCATGCAGATGAGTCTTGACGAGATGAGTGAGCTTGGTTTATCATATGACGAGGACATCACGATTTCGAGTATGTGCTCGGTGTTCGCTGAGTCTGAGGTTGTATCGCTTGTTGCGCAGAATAAGAAGAAGGATGATATAGTCCATGGTATCAATAAGGCTGTTGCCCTTAAGACCCTTGCGCTCGTTAAGCGGGTTTCGGGTGAAAGCAGATATATGATGACAGGTGGCGTAGCGAAGAACAAGGGGCTTGTTGCGACTCTGTCTGAGATGTTAAAGGAAGAATTATCTATAAGTGAAAATGCGCAGCTGTGTGGCGCTCTTGGCGCGGCACTTTTCGCGATGGGAGAATGATATGTCTTTTTTTTCGGGCGGATCTAAGGTTAAGGATTTTATTCTGATGACCTTGGGAACACTGATTATGGTAGTCGGTATCTACTTTTTCAAGTTCCCGAATAATTTCTCTTTTGGTGGAGTCACAGGTTTTGCGGTAGTTTTAGCTAAGTACACGGGCCCATATTTATCAAAGGGAAATATCACACTTATATTAAATATGGCGCTTCTTGTTCTCGGACTCATATATCTCGGGAAGAGCTTCGCCATGAAGACTGTATATTGTACTATCCTTATGTCAGTTGCCATCCAGGCTCTTGAGTGGTGGCATCCGCTTGATAAACCGGTAACTAATCAGCCCGTAATAGAGCTTGGGTACGCGGTTCTTCTTCCGGCAGTAGGCAGCGCGATACTTTTTAATATCGGAGCTTCAAGCGGTGGTACGGATGTATTGGCGCTTATGATAAAAAAGGCGACCGGGCTCGATGTGGGAACCGGGCTTATGATATCTGATACCATCCTCACATTGTTCACATTTGTGGCGTATGATATGACCACAGGTCTCATGTCACTTATGGGTCTCTTACTTAAGTCACTTGTAATTGACAGTGTCATTGAGAGCTTTAACCTGTGTAAATATGTAAATATTATCTGTGACAATCCGGAGCCTGTTACGGAATACATACGATCTGAGCTTAACAGGTCGGCTACAGTGGCGGACGCTTTAGGGGCATTTTCCGGAAATAAGAAATATATGGTTCTTTCGGTAGTCACAAGACGGCAGGCTATGATGCTGAAGCTCTATGTGCGTAAGGTCGAGCCGGGAGCGTTTATGATAGTTACAAATACGAGTGAAATTATCGGGAAAGGATTTAAGAGATTATAATGGGAAAATATTTTGGAACTGACGGATTCAGAGGAGAAGCAAATGTCGGACTTACGGTTCGTCACGCTTACAAGGTCGGAAGATTTTTGGGCTGGTATTACGGAAGAGAACATAAGGCGAGGATAATCATAGGCAAGGATACGAGACGGTCGAGCTATATGTTTGAATATTCACTTGTCGCAGGCCTTACGGCAAGTGGTGCTGATGCCTATCTTCTTCATGTAACAAGCACTCCCAGTGTTTCTTACGTAGTTCGGACAGAAGGCTTTGACTGCGGTATCATGATTTCGGCGAGTCATAATCCATTTTATGATAATGGCATTAAAGTTATAAATGCCGGCGGATATAAGCTTGAGCCTGAGACCGAGGCTAAGATAGAGGAGTACCTTGACAGGGAGGAAGACGATCTTCCACTTGCTACGAAGGAAAATATTGGAAAAACCATCGACTATGTTCTTGGAAGGAACAGGTATTTAGGCTACCTTATTTCTCTCGCCACCAGGTCCTTCAAGAACATGAAGGTCGGAATAGACTGCGCTAACGGTTCGGCTCATCAGATAGCGAACGCGGTATACAGCGCTCTTGGCGCCAGAACTTTTGTCATAAATGCTGAGCCTGATGGCACGAACATAAATAATAACTGCGGAAGTACGCATATTGAGGGGCTTCAGAGATTTGTTGTCGATAATGGACTTGACGTAGGCTTTGCCTTTGACGGAGACGCCGACCGCTGCATGGCTGTCGATGAAAAGGGGAATGTTGTTGACGGCGACAGGATTCTCTATGTCTGCGGAAAATATTTAAAGGATAAGGGCGAGCTTCACGGAAATAAAGTTGTCACAACAGTTATGTCAAATATTGGCCTCTATAAGGCTTTTGACAACATTGGCATAGGCTACGATAAGACGGACGTTGGTGATAAGTACGTAAGTGAGGATATGGTTAAAAATGGATATTCTCTCGGTGGCGAGCAGAGTGGTCACATCATTTTCAGCAAATACGCGACTACAGGTGACGGTGTGCTTACGTCACTCAAGGTTATGGAGGCTATGCTTGAGTCAAAATGCTCACTTTCAGAGCTTCAGAATGGTCTGAAAATATATCCTCAGGTGCTTATTAACGTGAAGGTGAGTGACAAGGATAAGGCCCTTAATGACGCCGACGTACTTGCGGCCAGGAAGGAAGTTGAAGCAGAGCTTGCCGACAATGGTCGCGTTCTCCTTAGGAAGAGCGGTACAGAGCCTCTCATTCGTGTTATGGTTGAGGCCGAGACCGATGCTAAGGCAAAGGAAATGGCGAAGAAGATAGCTGACGCCGTTGAAAAATGTAAATGATATTAACTGCTAAGAAAATCGCTTGCTATTTTATACGAGTTGTGATATAATATTTATTTGTCGGGCTGCCATGGTGGTAGAAGAATAATTATAATAACAGGATTCTTCTAAGGGAGTACCGCTATATTAATTTGGAGGATATACGTATGAGCGTAAATGTTGAGAAATTAGAGCATAATATGGTAAAACTTACCATCGAGTCCGATGCGAAGGATCTTGATGCTGCTATAGTTAAGGCCTATAATAAGGCTAAGAACAGGATTGCTATCCCCGGTTTCCGTAAGGGTAAGGCACCTCTTAATATGATAGAGAAGATGTACGGCGAAGGTGTATTCTATGAGGATGCCGCTAACGAGCTTATCCCAACAGCTTATGATAATGCCGTTAAGGAAGAGAAACTTGAGATCGTTTCCGATCCTAAGTTTGATGTAACCCAGATTGAGAAGGGCAAGAATTTCATTTTCACCGCCGAAGTTGCTGTTAAGCCTGCTGTAGAGCTTGGCGAGTATAAGGGCGTTAAGGTTGCTAAGCCTGATACTTCAGTTTCAGAGGATGAGATTAATGAAGAGATAGAGAATGATCGCGAGAAGAACGCGAGAACTATCGAGATTACTGATGATGTAGCTAAGGAAGACGACAGAGTTGATATCGACTTCGATGGCTATGTAGATGGCAAGCAGTTCAAGGGCGGCAAGTCAGAAGGATATACACTCACCCTTGGTTCAGGCACCTTTATAGATAATTTTGAGGAGCAGATCGCAGGTCACAAGAAGGGTGACGCTTTTGACGTCAATGTTACCTTCCCTGAGAAGTATCATGAGTCATCACTTGCAGGTAAGCCTGCTGTATTCAAAGTAGTTCTTAACAAGGTTGAGCGTAAGGAGCTTCCTGAGGTTGACGATGACTTTGCTGAGGATGTATCCGGCAAGGCTACCGTTGATGAATATAAGGAAGATGTAAAGCAGAGACTTGCTGACCGCAAGACAAAGGCTGCCAAGGAAGCTAAGGAAGACGAGGCTATCGATAAGGCTGTAGAGAACGCCAAGATGGATATCCCTGACGCTATGATTGATACCCAGGTTAAGCAGCTTTACCAGGAGTTCGCTAACAGACTTCAGGCTCAGGGCATGACTCCACAGCAGTATTTCCAGTTCACAGGCCTTGATCCTAAGGGATTTATTGATAACCTTAAGCCTGAGGCTCTTAAGAGAATTCAGGCGAGACTTGTTCTTGAGGCTGTCGCTGACGCGGAGAATATTCAGGTCAATGAGGAAGACTTCGAGAACCATGTAGCTGAGATGGCTAAGGATTACAACCTTGAGGTTGAGAAGCTTAAGAGCATGATCGGTGAGAACGAGAAGGAAGCTATGTATAAGGACATCGCCGTTCAGAAGGCTGTAGATATTGTAGCTGATAATGCTGTTGAGGTTGAGGAAGCTCATAAGCCTGAGAAGAAGCATAAGAAGGTTGAAGCTAAGGAAGAAAAGGCTGAACAGTAATAGAAAGTTAATAAATTTAGAGGGACAGGGACTTGATTTATCTCTGTCCCTCTGTTATTATAGTAATAGTCATGTTTAAATGATAGAAAAAGGCCTGAAGAAAAGGGCAGAAGTGAGGTTATTTAATGAGCGTAATTCCATATGTCATAGAGCAGACAAGTCGTGGTGAGAGATCATACGATATATATTCAAGACTTCTCGAAGACAGAATTGTATTTTTAGGCGAGGAAGTTACTGATGTTTCAGCGAATGTTGTAGTAGCGCAGCTTCTTTTCCTTGAGTCAGAGGACCCGTCTAAGGATATCCATCTCTATATCAATTCCCCGGGTGGTTCGGTTACAGCCGGAATGGCTATTTATGATACCATGCACTATATCAAGTGCGATGTTTCAACAATCTGTATTGGCCTTGCCGCAAGTATGGGAGCTTTTCTTCTTGCGGGTGGCGCTAAGGGTAAGAGATATGCCCTTCCTAATTCCGAGATTCTTATCCACCAGCCTAGCGGTGGCGCCAAGGGACAGGCTTCAGATATTCAGATTGTTGCCGATAATATTATTAAGACACGTAAGAAGATGAATGAGATCCTTGCGGCAAACACAGGCAGAACCTATGAAGAGCTCTGCAGGGATACCGACCGCGATAACTATATGACAGCAGAAGAAGCCCTTGATTATGGCCTCATAGATGAGATAGTTACCGAGAGAAAAAATTAATGAGGTGAATAATGCCTAAAACCAGATCAGATTCTGTTTACCGTTGCGCCTTTTGTGGCAAGAGTCAGGACCAGGTGAGAAGACTTATCCAGGGACCTAATGGTGTGTGCATCTGTGATGAATGCATAGATGTATGCAGTAATATGATGGACGAGGGCGAGCAGTTTGACCCGAGACCTGAGATAAACCTTCTTAAGCCTCGCCAGATAAAGGACTTCCTTGACCAGTATGTTATCGGCCAGGACAGGGCTAAGGTTGCGCTCTCCGTAGCGGTATATAACCACTATAAGAGGGTTTTATCGAGGCGCAGCCTTGATGTAGATCTTCAGAAGAGCAACATCCTTATGGTAGGTCCTACCGGTTCCGGTAAGACTTATCTTGCGCAGACTCTTGCTAAGCTTTTGAATGTTCCATTCGCGATAGCTGATGCCACTACTCTTACAGAGGCCGGCTACGTAGGCGAGGATGTTGAGAATATTCTCCTTAAGCTTATCCAGGCTGCCGATTATGATATTAAGCGCGCTGAGCATGGAATTATTTATATCGATGAGATCGATAAGATTACAAAGAAGTCTGAGAACATGTCCATAACCCGTGATGTATCGGGCGAGGGCGTTCAGCAGGCGCTTCTTAAGATACTCGAAGGTACAAATGCTTCTGTTCCTCCTCAGGGCGGAAGGAAGCATCCACATCAGGAGCTTATTCAGATTGATACTACCAATATCTTATTTATCTGCGGCGGAGCCTTTGACGGTCTCGAGAAGATTATCGAGAACCGTATAGGTCAGAAGTCTATTGGCTTCGGTGGCACTCTTGAGGAGCAGAAGAAACAGGATATTTCGTCCCTACTTAAGCAGGTTATGCCGGAGGATTTTGTTAAGTTTGGTCTCATACCTGAGTTTATCGGTCGTGTGCCTGTAACAGTTACTCTCGACCTTCTGACCGAGGATGATCTTATTCGTGTTCTTACTGAACCTAAGAACGCCCTTGTTAAGCAGTACAAGAAGCTCTTTGAGCTTGACGGAGTAAAGCTTGACTTCGACGACGATGCCGTACGCGAGATAGCTAAGCAGTCAGAGACAAGGAAGACCGGAGCCAGAGGCTTAAGGGCTATCATGGAGAATGTTCTTATGGACACCATGTATAAGACTCCGAGTGAGACTGATCTTAAGAGCGTACAGGTTACCACTGCTTCCGTGAGGGGAGAAGAGGAACCTAAGCTCATAATGAAGGAGCCGGTGGATATCAAGACAAAGGTTACCCGCAAAAAGGTGACGGACGAGTCCGCTTAGATTGTCGTAGAAGGGGACCCAACCGTAAGGTTGGGGGAGTAGGCTACGACCAAGTAAGCTCCGTAGGAGCTTACAGCAGTTGCAAATAAGCCAGCATTTTACTGCTGGCTTTGTTCTTTATAGAGAGGTTTACTATGGAACAGATGACATTTGGCGACATGATGGGAAATGGCGGAAACAGCACAGTTCCGCTTGCCGATCGACTTAGACCTGAGGACCTTTCGGATTTTGCGGGCCAGGAACATTTACTCGGACCCGGTAAACTCTTACGTCGCCTTATAGAAAATGATGAGATCAGCTCTATGATTTTCTGGGGTCCACCGGGAGTGGGTAAGACAACACTTGCCGGCATTATCGCAAAGCGAACCCATGCTAACTTCGTTAATTTTTCAGCTGTAACAAGTGGGATAAAGGAAATAAAAGAGGTAATGGCTGATGCTGAAAACGCAAGGAAATCCGGCCTTCGTACTGTCCTTTTTGTTGACGAGATCCACCGCTTTAATAAGGCTCAGCAGGATGCCTTTCTGCCATATGTGGAAAGAGGCAGCATAACCCTTATAGGGGCGACCACTGAAAATCCCTCATTCCAGGTTAATTCGGCTCTTCTCTCCAGATGCAAGGTATTTGTTCTGAAAGAGCTTCAGACTACAGATATAGAAAAACTGCTAAAACGTGCGCTCACGAGCAAGAAGGGATTCGGATATTTAAATGTGGATATTTCCGATGAACTGATTCACGCGATTGCTGAGTTCGCTAACGGAGACGCGAGAACTGCGTTAAATACATTGGAGATGGCCGTAAACAACGGAGATATTACTCCTAGTGGAACAGTAGTAACAAAGGATATTGTGGAGCAATGTACGAGCCGCAAATCACTCCTGTATGACAGACACGGGGAAGAGCACTATAACCTTATCTCAGCGCTTCATAAATCAATGAGAAATTCGGATCCTGACGCTGCCATATACTGGCTCGCCAGAATGCTTGAAGCCGGTGAGGATCCTCTTTATGTCGCGAGACGTGTAATAAGGTTCGCAAGCGAAGATGTGGGACTTGCCGATCCTGATGCGCTTCCGCTTGCCGTCGCGGCATACGAAGCCTGCCATTATATAGGGATGCCCGAGTGCTCGGTTAACCTTGCTGAGGCTGTTACTTATATGGCTATGGCGCCTAAGTCAAACGCCATGGAAATGGGATACAATAGGGCCAAGGAGGTCGTTGAGAAGTCATTTGCCGAGCCTGTTCCTATGTGGATCAGAAACGCTCCTACAGAATTAATGAAGGAATTGGGCTATAACAAGGGTTACCAATACGCTCATGATTATGACGAAAAAATTACAAAAATGAAGTGCCTGCCGGAATCACTTGAAAATGAAAGATTCTACGAACCGTATGGCATGGGAAAAGAGGATTTTTACAGGAAAAGATTAGAAGAAATCCGGAAATTTAAGGAAACGTGAAAAAAAGAGTAAAAAAGTATTGCAATTTTCTCTGAAATGAGTTATAATCGTTAAGAAGTTGTTACATAGATGTTACAAATACTAACAACTATTTACAACTAATACTTAACAGACTTGTTTCGGAGTGATAATGAGAAAAAAGATTACAATATTTACAATTGCCCTTCTTTCTGCAGTTACCATCTCGGGCGGAAGTGGAACTGCCTTTGCGGCGACGGATAAGACCTCATCAGCCATTTCAGCCAGCAATAAGAGCGATATAAAGGTTGGTGATGAGATAGAGATTACCGAGGACGAGATTCCTGCTTCGGGTGAATTTGCCGAGGATCCGGAGGATGACGCCGAGGCGGATCTTGAGAATGCTTCCGGAGCGGCAGTAGACGAGGGTGATGACACTGAAGTTTCGGATGATTCTGATGACGGTGACGATGCCGAAGTTAGTGATGATTCAGATGTAGAAGAAGTCGAGGACGGTGATGATGCTGAGGTTTCTGATTCGTCTGATAAGAAGACATCATCAACTAAGAAGACTACTTCTAAGAAAACTACCGCAAAGAAATATGATGCCGGTGAGGTAAAGCTTCTTGCCTGCCTTATTTATACCGAGGCCGGCAACCAGTCATATAAAGGTAAGCTCGCTGTTGGTAATGTAGTTGTTAACAGAATAAAGAGCAGTAAGTTTCCTAACACCATGAAGGGTGTTATATATCAGCCTTATCAGTTTGGTGTCTGCGGTAACAGCCGTCTGACAGCAGCCTTAAATTCATACAGCAATAATTGGGGCGTAAGCGCAAGTATTAAGGCTCAATGTGTGAAGGCAGCTAAGGCAGCGCTAGACGGTAAGAGCGCAACGAGCGAGAATTATTATTTCTTCTGCAGATATTCTTCATCTCTTGCCAAGAGACGTCCTAACGGCGTTAAGATCGGAGCGCATTATTTCTATAAATAAGAACACTAAAGAGGGTGCCTGTAGTACCCTCTTTTTTTACTGTTCAGGCCTACCCATTCGAAATGCTATGCATTTCTCATGTGGCAGGCTCAAGGGGCTTTCGCCCCTCATAACCCAACAAATATATAAAGCAATTACAGCAAGCTGTATTGCTTCATAATTTGTTGGGTCTGAACAGTTACACTTTTTTGCTTTAAAGTCTTGAAAATCTATTTCGAAAGTGGTAGGATATACCCTATAGATTTTTGACATATATACAAAACAAGGAGGATCAGTTTATGAAAAAGAAAATCTGTTCTGTCACGTCAGCGGCTCTTGTAGTCGCTTTACTTGCAGGTTGTGGAGTAGGAGGCTCGCAGGCCTCTAAGACATCCCAAACATCAACAGCATCAGGCTCAACTGCCTCTGCCTCAACCGTAGCTTCTGCTTCTCAGACGGAGACAGCCTCTTCATCAGGCGGCAGTGAGGCAACCTCTTCAGCTGCTTCAAGCGAAACAGCTTCCGCCTCGTCAGCTTCATCTGATTCTACTCCTCAGAGTGTTAAGAATGATGGAGCTAAGTATCATATTGGAGTTTGCCAGCTTGTTCAGCACCCTGCGCTTGATGCTGCTTCAAAGGGCTTTATCGATTACCTTGTAGAAAAGCTTGGAACTGATGTTGACATTGATTTTCAGAACGCGTCAGGTGACTCGGCTAACTGTGCTACAATATGCAATGGCTTTGTGTCAGCGGGAGATGACTTAATTCTTGCTAACGCAACCCCTGCCCTTCAGGCTGCCGGAGCAGCGACGGATTCTATTCCTATCCTTGGCACGTCAGTTACCGATTACGCTACGGCTCTTGATATTTCTGATTGGACCGGAACTACAGGTAAGAACATTTCCGGAACTTCTGATCTTGCCCCTCTCGATGAGCAGGCTAAAATGGTGCAGGAGCTCTTCCCTGACGCTAAGAAGGTAGGCATACTTTACTGTACAAGTGAGGCAAATTCTAAGTATCAGGCGGATCTTGTTAAGAAGTATCTTGAAGAAGAAGGATATAGTATTGAGATGGATACCTTCTCAGACTCAAATGATGTTTCAAGTGTAACTCAGAACGCATGCGCGAATAATGATGTCCTTTATATTCCTACGGATAACACTGCCGCTTCCTGCGCTGAGAATATAAATAATGTAGCCGGAAATGCGGGGATTCCGATCGTAGCGGGTGAGGAAGGAATCTGCAAGCAGTGCGGCGTTGCTACGCTTTCTATCGATTATTATGACCTTGGTTACGCAACCGGTGAGATGGCGTACGATATTCTTGTAAATGGCAAGGATCCTGCTACCATGGAGGTTCAGACAGCTTCTAAGTTCACCAAGGAATATAATAAGACAATTGCTGAGAAGCTTGGAATAACCATTCCTGATGATTATACAGCGATTGCCGAATAATGAACGTTTGCTTTGAACTTGAACTAAAACTTACAGATAAAAGGACATAATTCTATGGCTTCATTTGTGGCTATGCTGCCCGGAGATATTGCTCAGGGTTTGATTTGGGGCATAATGGCCCTTGGTGTTTATATTACGTTTCGTATTTTGAATTTTGCTGATATGACAGTTGACGGTACCTTCGCTCTCGGAGGCGCCGTTACTGTTATGCTTACGATTTCAGGTATGCCCATAGGACTTGCTCTCATCATAGCGACCCTTACGGGCGTTCTTGCAGGTCTTTCGACAGGATTCCTTCACATATGTCTTGGAATTCCGGATATCTTGGCAGGAATTCTTGTTCAGATGGCTCTCTATTCTGTTAATCTTAACATTATGAAGGCTTCAAACAAGGCGCTTTCAGTTGATAAGTATGTTCTTCTTGTATCACTCAGATACATTGTTCCGACAATCATAACCTCGCTGATTTTTGTTGCGGTTGTGATCGCGGTTATGTACTGGTACTTTGGTACTGCGCAAGGGTCTGCTATCCGCGCTACCGGCAACAATATGAACATGGCTCGCGCCCAGGGAATTAATATTGGCACGATGAAGATTATAGGGCTGGCTCTCTCAAATGGACTGGTTGCTCTTTCGGGCGGACTTATTGCCCAATATCAGGGCTTTGCCGATATAAATATGGGACGCGGTTCTATCGTTATAGGTCTTGCGGCCGTAATAATAGGTGAAGTTCTTGGAAATGCCATATTTGGCAAGAAGATGAATTTCGCTCTCAGAATGATTTTTGTAGTACTTGGCGCGATAATCTACTATATAGTAATCGGTATTGTGCTCTGGCTTCGTTTCCCATCAGAGGACCTGAAGCTCTTTACAACTGTCATTGTCGCTATCTTCATGGCTGTTCCTTATCTCCGTGAGAGAGCTGTAAACTCATACAGTAAGGCGGGGAAGAAAGGAGGAAAGTCATGAAAATGTTAGAGATAAACGATATCAGCAAGACATTTTTTAAGGGTACAGTGAATGAAAAGACCGCTCTTAACGGAGTTTCGCTTTCACTTGAGGAAGGTGAATTTGTAACCGTCATTGGCGGTAACGGAGCCGGCAAGTCCACCCTTATGAACGCAGTGGCGGGAGTATTTCCGGTTGACAGCGGTTTTATTAAGATAGGTGGAGTTGATGTGACGGGCCTGCCTGAGCATAAGAGGGCTAAATACCTAGGGAGAGTTTTTCAGGATCCTATGACGGGCACTGCCGCTGATATGGAGATAGAAGAGAACCTTGCTCTCGCTAAGAGACGAGGCAAGCACCGTGGCCTCTCCTGGGGTATAACCAAAGAAGAAAAAGAAGAGTATAAGAAGGTTTTAAAGGGACTTGACCTGGGACTCGAGGATAGGATGACTGCCAAGGTGGGCCTTCTTTCGGGAGGTCAGAGGCAGGCGCTTACACTCGTTATGGCGAGTCTTGTGAAGCCTAAGGTGCTCCTACTTGATGAGCATACAGCCGCTCTTGACCCTAAGACGGCCTCGAAGGTTTTGTCAGCGACAGAGCGTATAGTGAAAGAAAATAATCTCACAACGCTTATGATAACCCACAACATGCGAGATGCAATAGAGTACGGTAACAGGCTTATCATGATGAATGAGGGCAGAATTATACTAAATATCTCAGGAGAAGAGAAGAAGAGTCTTACGATAGAGGACCTTCTCCACAAGTTTGAAGAGGTATCAGGCGAAGAATTTACTAATGATAAGGCGATACTGTCATGACTAAGCTAAAACCCAAGGCTGTATTATTTGACATGGACGGACTCATACTTGATACCGAGAAGGTGTACAGTACGTGCTGGATCGCGGCGGCGAAGGAATTCGGCTTTGACCTGTCAGGCGGAAAGCAGCTTAAACTCAGATCGAACTGCGCAAAATATGCTGTGCCTCTTATGCATGAAATGTTCGGTCCTGAGTGTGATTATCTTGCCATACGCGAAAGAAGAAAGGTCCTTATGGAGGAGTACTTTAAGACGCATGAGGTTGAAAAGAAACCATATGTGGAAGAGCTTCTTCGCTTTCTCAAGGATAAAGGCATAAAGAGGGCAGTATCTACTGCGACAAATGAGACAAGAACTAAGGAATATCTCACGAGAACAGGTCTTTACGATAAGTTTGATGAGATTATTTGTGCCTCAATGGTAGAAAATGGCAAGCCGGATCCGGATGTATATATGTATGCCTGTGAAAGGCTGGGAGAGAAGCCCGGTGACTGCCTTGCGCTTGAGGACTCACCAAATGGGGTACTGTCTGCATCAAGAGCCGGCGTACCGGTAATTATGGTTCCTGACCTTTCCGAACCTGACGATGATGACCTTAGCAGGGTTTATGGAGTCGCGAAGAACCTTCTTGAAGTTGAAAAATTTATAGAGTAATGTCGCATTTGAAAACGGTGCGGCAAGGGATAATAAAAGGACCGGCGCTGATGACTGCGCCGGTCTTTTTAATGAAATATCGCTTCGCGATGTGTCAGATTTTATTAACAGCCTTGGTAAGACGTGAGATCTTCCTTGCCGCGGTGGTCTTCTTAAATACGCCCTTAGAAGCTGCCTTATCGATAGCTGCTACTGCAGGAGCAAGGCTTGCCTTTGCTGCCTCAGCGTCCTTAGCTTCGATAGCTGTTCTGACTTTCTTGGTAAGAGTCTTAACCTTAGATTCAACCATCTGGTTCCTTAAGGTCTTCTTCTCTGTAACTCTGATTCTCTTCTTAGCTGACTTAATGTTAGCCATGATACACCTCCGGATATGTTATATTCTGTTACTTCCTGTAAAGGACTAAGAATATACGCATCGCTTTGGGGACGTATACCTTATATCCAATGTCTGCTTAGTCCGGACACGGACGTCTAAAACAGACACACTCGTATAGTATATAATAATTGCTCCGGAATGTCAAGCGTTTTTATGAAATTTCTCACAAATGTACTTGCGAAGAGCGCCTCTTTATGTTATACTTAATTTCTTGTAACTGCTGTTTTGTACAGTAACCATTATTATAAGGGTAATTACAGATGAGATGGCTTAAATATACACTTAAAACCACAACTGCGGCTGTTGACGCCGTAAGTGAGATGTTATCTGAGTTTGGCATAGATTCCATAGAGGTAGAGGATAATGTTCCTCTTACCGAGGAAGAGAAGAAGCAGATGTTTGTAGATATTCTGCCACCTTCAAAGCCGGATGACGGAACCAGCATGGTAACATTTTACATAGAAGAAGCTTCCGAGGATGATGAGAATGCTTCGGCCCTTCATAACAGCGGAACCGGGATTAATGGAGATTATCTGTCAGAAACCCGTGAGGGCGCGGCTGAGACGATAGAGAAAATCAAGAACAGACTGTCAGAATTAAGAGAGTTTGTTGATATCGGGGAGGGCACCATCACGGCCGGTTTCACTGATGATGCTGAATGGAAGGACAAATGGAAGGACTTTTTCCACAGTTTCCGGGTCGGTCATAACATTATGATTGTGCCTACCTGGGAAGAACCTAAGGGCGTTAGCGATGATGACATAGTTATAAGAATTGATCCGGGAATCGCATTTGGAACCGGCGCACATGAAACTACGAGGCTCTGCATGGAGGCTCTTCAGAAGTATATAAAGCCGGGTGTTAAGGTGCTTGATGTAGGCTGTGGAAGCGGAATACTTTCCATTGCCTCGCTAAAGCTGGGAGCCGCCGGTTCGGTCGCTATTGACATTGACCCGGTAGCCGTGAGAGCCGCTAAGGACAATTTTCTTGAAAATGATGTAGAGCTTTCTAAGGTGAGACTGATTTCCGGTGATCTTATTACCGACAATAAGCTTCGTAGGGACATCTGCTCTGACTGCTACGATATCGTTGTGGCTAATATCTTAGCGCCTGTACTTGTTCCGCTTTCTCCGGTGATCTATCCTGCTCTTAAGGATGGAGGAGTCTATATATGCTCAGGCATCTCCGAGGAGTTAGCCGACTCCGTGAAGAAGGCTATACATGACGCGGGCATGTGGCTTATCGGTGAGAAGGAAGAGAACGGATGGGTCTGTCTTGTAGCTAAGAAGGAAAATTCATGAGCAGATTTTATGTTGAGCCTGGGCAGATAGAAGGCAATAAAATCATCATAAGGGGCGAGGATGTTAACCATATTAAAAATGTTCTCCGCATGAATATCGGTGATGAAGTCCTCATTTCTCCCGGGAACGGTCTGGTATATACTACCAGGATAGAATCAATGACTACTGAAGTCGTAGAATGTCTTATAGTTGACTGCGATGGCGGTAAATCAGAGCTGCCTGCGCGAATAACACTTTACCAGGGGATGCCCAAGAAGGATAAGATGGACCTTATCGTTCAGAAGGCTGTGGAGCTTGGGGCGACAAGGATTGTGCCTGTCATGATGGAGCGTACCATCGTTAAGCTTGATGACAGGCGGAAGGAAGAGAAGCGTCTTCTTCGTTGGAGGAGCATTTCACTTACGGCTGCCAAGCAGTCAGGTCGCGATATTATTCCTGAGGTTTCTGATTTCATGACCTTCAAGGAAGCGGTTTCTGATGCTTCAGGTAATGATTTTAATCTCATACCATATGAAAATGCCAAAGGTATGTCATTTGCGAGAGAGACTGTCGCAAAGGCATCCGGTAAGGAGAGTATAGGCATTTTTATAGGCCCTGAAGGCGGAATTACGTACGAAGAGCTTGAACTTGCCGAAAATGAATGCGGCGCTGCCTCTATTTCCTTAGGACACAGGATTTTACGCACAGAGACAGCAGGACTGGCTCTGCTTTCGGTTTTAATGTTTAATTTGGATAAAGAGTAAAGAAAATGGAATGCTATTTAGACAATGCCGCGACTACGAGACCAGGTGACGCGGTTATTGAACTTATGGATAAACTGATGAGGGATTTTTACGGAAACCCTTCATCTCTTCACAGGAAGGGCTTTGAGGCGGAGCGATATGTGGAAGAGGCGAGGAACTCTATTGCGAAGACCCTTAAAGCTAAGCCTAAGGAGATAGTATTTACGTCCGGAGGCACGGAATCGAACAACCAGGCGATAATCGGTACCGCCATAAAGCGGCGCGGACGGGGTAAGCGAATCATTACGACGAGATTCGAGCACGCAAGCGTATATCAGCCGACCGAATACCTGAGGAGCCTTGGTTTTGATGTGACATATCTTCCTGTAGATTCGATGGGCCATGTAGATGAAAATGCCCTGTCAGAGGCTCTTACCACGGATACGACGATATTTTCAACTATGCTTGTAAATAATGAGGTTGGAAGTATCATCGATGTGGAGCGTCTCTCTAAGATTGCCCATGAGAAATGCCCCGACATAGTTGTTCATGTGGACGCCGTGCAGGCCTATGGCAAGCTTGATATCAATCCAAAAAGGTTGGGTATAGACCTTATGAGCTCGAGCGGCCACAAGATTCACGGTCCTAAGGGTTCCGGCTTTCTCTATATCAGGGATGGCCTCTCCATACCGCCTTATATCTATGGCGGAGGCCAGCAGAAGGACATGAGATCAGGTACTGAAAATGTGCCTGCTTACGCGGGATTCGGCCTTGCGGCAAAAAATATATACACAAATCATGAAGAGAAGATGGAGAATATCTATAAGCTTAAAGAGAAATTAATAAGTGAGCTTATGGATGCTCCATTTGATTGCAGAATAAATGCGGTAGATCTAAGCAAACCGCTTCATGACGCGGTTCGTGAGACAGCTCCCCATGTTGTGAGCGTAAGCTTCCCGGGCGTCAGGGCCGAGGTTCTCCTTCATGCCCTTGAAGAGAAGGAAATATATGTTTCCTCAGGCTCAGCCTGCTCGAGCAACCATCCGGCTCTTTCCGGGACATTAAAGGCGATAGGTGTGGACGAGAATCTTCTTGATTCCACGATTCGTTTCTCATTTGGACTCTTCACGACAAGTGAAATGATAGATTACACAGTATCGGTTTTAAAAGAGCTTATACCGGTACTCTCAAAATACAGACGAGGTTAAACATTGTATAATTATCACGCATTTCTTATTAAATACGCGGAAATAGGTGTCAAGGGCAAGAATAAGTATCTTTTTGAAGACGCCCTTGTAGGACAGGTTGAAAATGCTCTGAGACCTGTCGAGGGAAATTTCAGGGTCTTCAAGCAGCCGGGCCGCGTGTTTGTTGAGACAAAAGGAAATTTTGACTATGATGGGGCAGTTGAGGCACTGAAGCGTGTCTTTGGTATTGAATATATCTGCCCTGTATTTATCGTGCCGTCACTCGACCTTGCCGTGCTTAAGGAGGGCGTAGTCGACCATATAGGCGAGGCCTACCCCGAGGAACATTTTACCTTTAAGGTCATGGTAAAACGCGCGAATAAGGACCTGCCGCAGACAAGCCCTGAGATAGCGGCTGATATAGGCGGTATGCTTCTTGATAAATACGGCGACAGACTGACCGTTGACGTTCATAAGCCTGATAAGTTCGTCTATCTCGAGATTCGTGACAGGGGATACATCTACTCAGAGCAGATTAAGGGCGCATGCGGCATGCCTGTGGGAACCGCAGGCAAGGCTATGTGCTGCCTCTCGGGCGGTATAGACAGTCCTGTCGCGGCTGTAATGATGGCAAAGCGCGGAGTTAAGGTTGAGGCTGTATATTTTCACGCGCCACCCTATACATCAGACAGGGCTAAGCAGAAGGTTATAGACCTCGCTAAGATCAGCGCCCGCTATACCGGCCCTATTAAGCTTCATATAGTAAATTTTACCGACATTCAGCTTGCTATCTATGAAAAATGTCCGCACGACGAGCTTACCATCATTATGAGACGTTATATGATGAAGATAGCGGAGCATTTCGCGAAGAAGGATGACTGCTTAGGCCTTGTCACAGGTGAAAGTATAGGCCAGGTCGCGAGCCAGACCATGTATTCCTTAAATACAACGAACGCCGTATGCACGCTTCCTGTTTACAGGCCGTTAATAGCCTTTGATAAGCAGGATATTATTGATATTTCACAGAAGATAGGCACCTTTGAGACGTCCATACTTCCTTTTGAGGACTGCTGTACTATTTTCGTAGCCAAGCACCCTGTGACAAAGCCAACGCTTGAAAGGATAGAGAAGTCCGAGAGGAAGCTCGGCGATATGACAGAGCTTGTAAATACAGCAATAGACACGGTTGAGATAGTTGACTGCGAGCCGATGGAATAAAAAGAACCCCGGGAAATATCCCGGGGCGTAAATCCCATACGAAAGGTCGATCACTCTACGATAAATGGCTTAAGAGCCGCGAGGATCTCATCGATCTGTGAGTCATTGTGGATATTTAACTCAATTGGCTTAGAAAGGTCAAGTGAGAAGATACCCATGATTGACTTAGCATCGATTACGTATCTGCCGGAAACAAGATCGAAATCAGAGTCGAACTTTGTTACCTCGTTAACGAATGCCTTTACCTTGTCGATGGAATTTAATGAAATTTTTACGGATTTCATCAGTTTTTCCTCCTTTATGAGTTATGCTTGTAGTGCTACATATATAGTAAGATTTTACAAGAAAAATGTCAAGGTGCAAAGTATATAAATTTTATGGAGAAATTTTGGTAAAAATGAATAAGAATTCCACAAAGACTGTAGCATTCATGTCTCTTGGATGTAAAGTTAACTCATATGAGACATCCTCGATGATGGAGGAGTTTAAGAAATCCGGCTATGAAATAAGGGAATTTAATGATAAGGCCGATGTATACGTTGTAAATACCTGCACCGTAACAAACATAGCCGACAGAAAGAGCCGTCAGATGATACACCGTGCGAGAAAGACGAATCCCGAAGCGATAGTTGTCGCGTGCGGTTGCTATGTCCAGGCGCCACAGTCAGATCTTGAAAACGATCCGCTTGTTGATATTCTTGTCGGAACACGTGAAAAGGCTGACGTTGTTGGTATGGTTGAGAGCTATGCGGCCGATAGGGAGACCGGCGATTACAAACATTCCGTTATTAAAACCGGTGAAGAAAATGAAACATGGAACTATGAAGAGCTTCCGCTGTCTGATGCCGGCGGCAGGGCAAGGGCTGAAGTTAAAATCCAGGATGGCTGTAATCAGTACTGCTCATACTGCATTATACCCTTCGTAAGAGGGAGAAGCAGGAGCAGGGACCTTTCTTCTGCTGTCAATGAAGTCCGGTCCTTAGTTGAACGAGGCTTTAAGGAAATTGTTCTGACGGGTGTTCATATTGGGTCATATGGTAAGGATTTTGATGGAAATGAGCATCTTACGGACCTTCTTGGCGAAATAGTAAGTATAGATGGTGATTTCAGGGTGAGGCTTGGCAGTGTTGAGCCCAGACTCATATCTGAGGACTTTGTAAAATTTATTTCAAGGGCTGACAAAATCTGCCCTCATTTTCATATGTCTCTTCAGAGCGGCAGCGATACGGTACTGAAACGTATGAACAGACACTATACGACAGCGGAGTTTGAGCGAAGCGTGGATTTATTGCGTTCGTATCTCGACAGACCGGGAATTACGACAGATATTATTACCGGTTTTCCGGGCGAAACCGAAGAAGAATTCTCTGAGACCATGCGTTTTGCTGAGAAAATCGGTTTCCTCAAGGTTCACACATTTCCATATAGCCGCAGGACAGGAACCTATGCGGATAAAATGCCGGGACAATTAACAGAAGCCGTAAAAAAAGCACGCGAAAAGGAGCTAATGGAGCTCTGCGATGAACAGGCAAAGAAGTATCTCAGTCAGTTTGATGGAGAGAGCGCCCGCCTGATACTTGAAGAGAAGAAGGGCGAGGTAATGATAGGGCATACCGACAGATACATAGAAGTCAGTGTCCCTTATTCGGATTTCATAGAAAAAAACGAGGATTATTATCGTAAAAATTTTATTGAGGTCAATAACCTGACTCTTGCCAAAGAACATGGTACAGCTTGCGCATATACTATGACAGGCAGACTTGCAAAATGATAAAAAATGGTGTACAATCATAATAGCATAGTTTGTATAAATCAAGAAAGAAGTGAGATTTTGGCTGAAGTAAATAATACCCAGTATTTTAACAGGGTTTCCGGAGATGAGGGTATCTCTGTTAAGGAAGTTCTGAAGGATGTGTACACTGCCCTTTGTGAGAAGGGCTATAATCCCGTGAGCCAGATAGTTGGCTATATCATGTCAGGTGATCCGACCTATATCACAAATCACAATGGGGCCAGGAGCCTCATAATGAAGGTTGAGAGAGATGAATTGCTTGAGGAATTGATGCAGAACTATATTGACACTACACTTGCGAAAGAAAAGAAGAAGTGAGATTTTTAGGACTGGATTTAGGCTCTAAGACCTGCGGAGTTGCTGTAAGCGATCCGCTGAATCTTACTGCCCAGGGCGTAGAAGTTATTCGTCGTAAGGAAGAAAACAAGTACAGAAGGACTCTCGCAAGAATAGAAGAACTGATTGCGGAGTATGATATTACCGGCATTGTGCTGGGATATCCTAAAAATATGGACGACAGCGTATCAAAGCGCTGCCTTATTTCACGCGATTTTGCGGAGAAACTTACTAAGCGCACAGGGCTTCCCGTGACGCTGTGGGATGAGCGCTTAACCACTGTCGCTGCTCATGAGGTCATGCTTGAGGCGGGCATGAGCCGTGAGGAACGCGAAAAGATTGTGGATAAGGTCGCAGCCGTATTTATACTTGAGGATTTTCTTAACGACTTTAACAATAGAAATAAAACAGAAAAGGAATTATAAGATGTTTGATAAGGACAAATATTCTACAATAACACTTAATGATGCCGAGGGCGGAGAGAAGGACGTATATGTACTCTGCCAGACTACAATCGGAGGCGCTAACTACCTTGTGGTTACCGATGATGACCCTGATAAGGATGAGGTTGAGGTTACCATCTTAAAGGAAAACGAAGAGGGCAGCGACGAGGAAAATACTCAGTACGATGTTGTTGACGATGAGGATGAAGCTACAAGCCTTCTTGAAGTGTTTAAGCAGCTAATGGAGGTCCAGGAAGATGAAGACAGTCCATACGCAGATGGACGCTGGACTTGATTGTGCGCGGATAGAGGTAATATGTCAGAAAATAACGATGAGTTGAAAGGAAAAGTTACGGAACGGCTTAAATACGCGTTCCAGCATCAAAAAAAGAAAAAGACGGATATAGACAAGCTTCCTGCTGTCAGTGGGAAAACAGCCAGGACTACCAGGGAAGTAAAGCCCCGAAAACCGAAGAACGACGCAAATGCGCATGGAGTAAAGATTATCCCGCTTGGCGGACTTGAACAGATAGGAATGAATATAACAGCAATTGAGTATGACGATACTATTGTCGTTGTAGATTGCGGTATGGCGTTCCCTGAAGATGATATGCTTGGCATTGATTGCGTTATACCTGATATTTCGTATCTGAAGGATAATATCAAGAAGGTCAAGGGCTTTGTCATTACTCATGGGCATGAGGACCATATAGGAGCGTTACCTTATGTACTCCGTGAGATAAATGTTCCTGTGTACGCTACAAGGTTAACTGTTGCCATTATAGAAAGTAAGCTTCAGGAAGCAGGTATGCTCGAGAGCACTAAGCGTAAGGTTGTTAAGTATGGTCAGACCATAAACCTTGGCAATATGCGCGTGGAATTTATCAGAACCAATCATTCGATAAGTGATGCCGCTGCCCTCGCGATTTATACTCCTGCGGGAATTATAGTGCATACAGGCGATTTCAAGGTAGATTACACGCCTGTATTCGGTGATCCAATTGATCTTCAGCGTTTTGGTGAGATTGGACGTAAGGGTGTGCTTGCCCTTATGTGCGATTCGACAAACATATTACGACCGGGCTTTACCATGTCTGAAAAGACGGTTGGCAAGACCTTCGATAACATATTTGCCGAAAACAGGAGCCATAGAATAATTATCGCCACATTCGCCTCAAATGTGGACAGAGTTCAGCAGATTATTAATTCTGCTGAGAAATATAACCGCAAGGTGGTCATCGACGGCCGAAGCATGGTTAATATCATATCGATAGCTCGCGAGCTGGGCTATATATCTGTTAAAAATAATACTCTTATCGGAATAGATGAGATGAAAAATTACAAGGATGACAAAATCGTTCTTGTTACTACAGGAAGCCAGGGCGAGGAAATGGCAGCGCTATCAAGAATGGCGGCCAATATCCATAAGAAGGTTACAATAAAGCCGGGAGATGTTATAGTTTTCAGTTCTTCACCTATTCCCGGTAATGAAAAGAGCGTTTCCAAGGTAATTAATGAGCTCTATATGATGGGAGCGAAGGTAATTATTGAAGATACTCATGTATCCGGCCACCCTTGTCAGGAAGATGTGAAATTAATCTATTCTTTGATTAAGCCTAAGTACGCGATTCCGGTTCATGGTGAATACAGGCATCTTGTAAGACATGTTGAGCTTGCGCAGGAGATGGGCATTCCTAAGAATCAGACCTTTATTCTTAAGTGTGGGGATGTTCTTGAGCTTTCTGAAAAGCAAGGCAAGATTACCGGTAAGGTACCTTGCGGCGGCGTTTTTGTGGATGGCCTTGGCATTGGTGATGTCGGGAACGCTGTTATGCGTGACAGAAAAATTCTGTCTGAGGACGGATTGCTTATTGCGGCCGTCACTATTGAAGGTGGCTCGAATACTATTCTTGCCGGACCGGAGATTATCAGCAGAGGCTTTGTTTACGTAAAAGAGGCGGAGGATCTTCTGAATGACGCAAGAGATGTTGTCTTAGATACGCTTGATAAGGATTTAAATCGTAAGAATGTCGACTTTACCAAGATAAAGAATGATATTCGCGATGATTTAAATGATTTTATCTGGAAGCAGACCAAGCGTACACCTATGATAATACCGGTAATAGAAGTGATTTAGTACGGAGGAATTATGACGAGAACGAGGAGGTCGAGTGCTGAAAACGCTGTGCTTTCTGTACTCAAAGCTACATTTCAGATATTTTTGAATGTACTTTTTTATGTGATTGTAATATTTGTAATCATTAAGGCAGCTAAGTTCGCGTCTACGTTTGCCTACCAGGTTTTTGGCTCTGTGCCTGTTACCAAGGGAGTGGGCCAGGAGAAAGAACTTATTGTGACTAGCGGTGAATCCACTATGCAGGTCGCTAATGACCTTCAGACAAAGGGCCTGATTGTCAACAGATATACTTTCTATGTTCGCGCGAAGCTTGGAAAAGTAAATATAAAACCCGGTACATATACCATCAGTACATCGATGGACTATGATGCTATTTATTCTGTACTTGAAACCGGCGAAAAGGATGATGCCGCTAGTAGCGCGGCAGTAAATGAAAGCTAACTATTTAAGCCGGTATTGCCTGGTTTCGCAATACCGGCCTTTTCTATTGAAAGAGGAATAATTTTGGAAATTGATCACGAGAGATTTGAAGCATATCTTGAGAGTTTTCCCGAGGATATGCCTGAATATCTGGTAAATCTTGAGGTTCACGCAAAAGAAAATGGCATACCCATTATAAGAAAAGACAGTGAGCGCCTGATACGCTTTATGCTCACGATGAAAAAGCCGAAGCATATCCTTGAAGTCGGTACGGCTACAGGCTTTTCCTCACTTCTGATGGCGGAATATTGTCCCGAAAAATGTGACATTTTAACTATTGAGAAGGATGAGGAACGGGCGAAGGAGGCAGTAGTTAACTTTGACAAATATGATATAAATCATAAGATTTCATTGCAGATAGGCGATGCTGACGAAATTCTCCGGAAGCTTTCAGCAGATGCTTCTAAGAAACGATATTATGACTTTATTTTTATGGATGCCGCTAAGGGACAGTATATAAATTTTTATCCGTATATCATGAAAATTCTCGCCAGACGCGGAATCCTCATTTCAGACAATATTTTACAGGAAGGAAGCCTTTTAGATTCCAGATATATGATACCGAGGCGTGACAGAACCATTCACACAAGGATGCGAGAATATGCCGAAACGCTCATGAAGGATAAATGCCTTGAAACTGTTGTCCTTACCACGGGAGACGGCATGACACTGAGTATAAGGAAATAACATGTATAATAAGAAACCGGAACTTTTATGCCCGGCAAGCTCACCTGAGGTTCTTAAGGTGGCTGTCAGATATGGCGCTGACGCTGTCTATATAGGTGGTGAGAGCTACGGGCTTAGAGCAAACGCAAAGAATTTTACCGATGATGATCTTAAGGATGCTATCGATTTCGCCCATAATCATGGCGTAAAGGTCTATATTACAGCAAATATTTACGCTCATGACAGGGATCTTTCAGGCATAGAGGAATACTTTAAATACCTTCGTGAAATTAAGCCTGACGCTGTGCTTATAGCAGACGCAGGCGTTTTCATGATAGCCAAACGAATTATGCCTGAAATACCGATTCATGTCAGCACCCAGGCGAATAACACAAATTATGAGGAATTTAATTTCTGGTACAATTTGGGAGCTGAGCGTGTAGTGAGCGCGAGAGAGCTTTCACTGGCGGAAACTAAGGATATAAGAGCCCACATTCCTTCTGACAGGGAGATTGAGAGCTTTGTACACGGCGCTATGTGCATTTCCTATTCGGGAAGGTGCCTGTTGTCTAATTATTTCACGGGACGTGACGCGAATCAAGGAGCCTGTACCCATCCTTGCAGGTGGAAATATTATGTTATGGAAGAGACCAGACCCGGTGAATATCTGCCTGTCGAAGAAAATGAACGAGGTACCTATATTTTTAACTCAAAGGACCTCTGTATGGTTGATTATGTGCCGGAGCTTCTTGACGCGGGTATTGACAGCTTCAAGATAGAGGGCAGGATGAAAACGGCGCTCTACGTAGCTACCGTGGCAAGAACCTACAGAAAAGCAATAGATGATTACTTTACCAATCCGTCTCTGTATGAGAAGAATAAAGCTATTTATACAGACGAGATAAAGAAATGCACCTACAGACAGTTTACCACGGGATTCTATTTCGGAAAGCCCGGAAATGAAGAGCAGATTTATGACAGCAATACCTATATTACCGGTTGTACATATTATGGATATCCACATGCTTTCGATGAAAATGACAACCCTGTGATTGAGCAGAAAAATAAGTTTGCTGTAGGTGATACCATAGAAATCATGAAGCCTGACGGAAGAGATATTAAGAGTGAAGTTATCGGCATGTATACTGATGACGGAGCAAGGGTAGATTCATGCCCTCATCCGGGTGAGATGATACACCTTGAAATGTCCGTGAAACCCGAGCTGTATGATATTTTAAGAAGTTGCTAGAAAAGCTATTTTTTATGTGGAAATTCTTTTGCTGGATATGCTATAATGGTCTTGTAATAAGGTTTTTGTAAACTATAAGGAACTAATGTTATATTGCCTGAAAGAGGTATTTATATGGCAGCTTCAGTTTATAAGTTTAGCGATGACGTAAGAGACTTCTATGAGAAAATGCCTTTTCCTATGGCCATTTATCAGACCATCGATGGAAAGACAAAGACTGTGCTTGTCACTGACAGGATGTGCGAATTTTACCAGATGACACGAGAAGAACTCATAGAGAGCCTCGATACAAGCATGTTCGAGTTTACCCATCCGGAGGACGCTCCGCTTGCGGCATACGCCGGGCAGGAGTTCGTAAAAAATAACGCCCCATACAGCGTAAGGCTTCGTATAAAGCTTCGCGGTATGGAGTATTATCATGTCGTTCACTCTATAGCCGATAAGGTTACCATGCCTGACGGGACCGTGCTTGGATTTTTCTTATACACAGATACCGACAGGCGGGAGCTTGATATGGAACAGGTCAAGCACCGCTTTGACAAATTTCAGCGTGATATCATTTTCCACGATACGCTTACAGGCCTTTCGAATTTCAAATATCTCCATACCTTCGGTATGGAGTATGTAGCGAAAATAAAGCGTTCCGGCAGGAAGCCTGTGCTTGTCTATATAAATCTCTCCGGCATGAAGTCGTATAATACAATATTTGGCATTAACGGTGGCGATGAGCTTCTTGTTAATACCGCAAAGCTTATGGAAAAATATTTCCCTGATGCCCTCCTTGTGAGGTACATGAGGGATCATTTCCTTATACTTTGCGATGACGTAGATCTTGACAGTAAGCTGCAAAAGCTCCAGGAAGATTACCATCGTAATCTGAAGGGCGGCAATTCGTACCTTCTCGCGGGGATATATTACGTTGACACAGAAAAAGATGATGTCACGGTAATGATTGAGCGAGCCTATTTTGCCCTCCAGCAGATAGGAAATGATTTCAGAAAGCTTACCAGCGTATATGACGTGAAGAAGGATGCCGAGTACATGGATGAGCAGTATGTACTTAACTGCTTTGATCAGGCCATGAAGGAAGGATGGATAAAGGTTTATTATCAGCCTGTTTACCATGTTTCGAGTCACACCCTTCACAGCCTCGAAGCGCTTTCCCGCTGGCAGGACCCGGAGCGTGGGCTCTTAAGCCCTTACCAGTTTATTCCTACCCTTGAGAAATATCATCTTATCTGGAAACTCGATTTCTATATGCTCGGACTGGTGCTTAAGGACCTATCAGAGCGGAAGCATGATGGGCTGCCTATTTATCCGGTGTCGATTAATCTTGCGAGGGAGGACTTTGAAGAGGAAAACGCGGTAGGTCAGCTCTTAGGCAGGATTGACAGCTACGATATAGACAGGAAATATATAATCATGGAGGTCACGGAAAGAGATCTCGCAGCGAATGATATGCGTTTCAAGGATGTTATTGACACCCTGCGAAGTGAGGGATTTTCTATATGGGTAGATGATTTCGGGAGTGGGTATTCTAGTTTAAATGTTATGAATGCCTATAAGTTCGACCTTATTAAGCTTGATATGAACTTCCTCCGCCATCTCGATGATTATGGCGGCGCCAACAGGGTTATCATGTCATCAGTAATAGAAGCCGCTCACAAGCTAGGTATAACTACGCTTGCTGAGGGCGTTGAGACTGAAGAGCACCTTAACTTCCTGAAGGAGGTATCCTGTGACGAATCACAGGGATACCTTTACTCTAAGCCAAAGCCGCTTGAAAATCTGGTTGATATTCTTTGATGAGGGTGGTATAATGGGAACGTTTGTGAAAGGAGCAACATATTTATGGATAACAATTTTGGACCTAACGTACACATCTTAGACCACCCGCTTTTAACGCACAAGATTTCACTTCTTCGCGATAAGAATACCGGTACCAATGAATTCAGAAGCCTGGTTGAGGAAATAGGTATGCTGATGGGCTTTGAAGCCCTGAGTGACCTTCCTACCCAGGATGTCGAGATAGAGACACCTATAGAGAAGGCTACAGTTAAAATGCTTGCCGGAAGGAAACTTGCGATAGTTCCTATACTTCGCGCGGGACTTGGCATGGTAAGCGGACTTACAAGTCTGGTTCCTTCAGCCAAGATTGGCCACATCGGTATGTACCGTGACCCTGAGACCCATGAGCCGGTAGAATATTTCTGCAAGCTCCCGGATCCTATAGAAGAGCGTACTATAGTCATCTGTGATCCTATGTGCGCGACAGGTGGCTCAGCGATTGATGCCATCAACCTTATAAAGAAGCATGGCGGCAAGATGATTAAGTTCATCTGCATCATCGCAGCTCCAGAGGGACTTAAGAAGCTGGCGGCTGCCCATCCTGACGTTCAGATCTACGTAGGAAACCTTGACAGGTGCCTTAACGAGAACGCTTATATCTGCCCGGGACTCGGCGACGCGGGAGATAGGATATTCGGAACCAAGTAACAGCAAAGTAATAATATAATTTAATAGAGGAAGCACCCATACAGAGGATACCGTATGGGTGCTTATTTTTGTCATTTTTGGGGCTGTGAGTCTTATTGAGAAAAGTTCTCAATTAAATTTGAAAATAGTTAGTCAAAACTACTTGACAAAGTTTCTCAATTGCTGTATAGTTCTATTGAACTAACCGTTAGAGCTAACGAACTAAATATTATGTCGACATTAAGATTTTATTAACCGGAGGTGAAATGTATGATACCACTTATTATGGCAGGTACAGGTACTACAAATACTGTTAAAAAGGTTGGGGGCAAAGAGGAAACCAAGCATTTCCTCAGCAACATGGGATTCACCGAAGGGGCTGAGTGCTCTGTTGTATCGGCGAATGATGGCAATGTCATCGTGAATATCCGCGATACGAGAGTTGCGCTTGACAGGGGTATGGCGAGCAAAATCTATGTTTAATCTTAGAAGGAGACAGTAAAATGACACTCAGAGAAGCAAAAGTTGGTGAGACTGTTAAGGTCACCGGCATCAACGGTACCGGCGCTCTTAAGAGACGAATCATGGATATGGGCATCACAAAGGGCAGCGAGATCTACGTGAGAAAGGTCGCTCCTCTCGGTGATCCGGTTGAGATCACGATCAGAGGCTATGAGCTTTCACTAAGAAAAGATGACGCTGAGATAGTACAGATAGGCTAAGAAGGAGAGAAAAATGGCAACGAGAATCGCACTTATCGGTAACCCGAATTGCGGTAAAACGACTATGTTTAACGCGCTTACGGGAGCAAATCAGTACGTCGGCAACTGGCCGGGCGTTACTGTTGAGAAGAAGGAAGGACATTACAAGGGAAACAAGGATGTCATCATAACCGACCTTCCGGGCATCTATTCCCTTTCACCATACACCCTCGAAGAGGTTGTAAGCCGTGACTACCTTGTAAAGGAGAAGCCTGAAGCTATCATTGATCTTGTAGACGCTTCAAATATCGAGCGTAACCTTTATCTTACAACACAGATTCTTGAGCTTGGTATTCCTGTTGTAATCGCGCTTAACATGATGGATGTAGTTAACAAACGCGGTGACAAGATTAATACGAAGGAGCTCGCTAAGGAGCTTGGTTGCGAGGTAGTAGAGACCAGCGCCCTTCACGGAACGGGACTTACGGAGGTAGTTAAGAAGGCTATTTCCGCGGCAAATACAAGAGCTAAGGCTGTTCCTGCGAAATGCTTTTCTGAGCGTATAGAGGCTGCTATCACAGCTGCTGACAGCGTACTTCCAAGTGACGCTGTTGATAATGACGAGCGCAGATGGTTCGATATCAAGATGCTTGAAAATGATGAGAAGGTTATGGAGAAGCTTAGCCTTTCATCAGTTGAGCTTGATAAATTAAAGGCTGTACGTGAGGGCCTTGAGAAGGAGCTTGACAACGATACCGAGTCTATCATTACTGACGCAAGATATGATTATATCACAAATGTTGTAAAGAAGACCGTAAAGAAGAGCTCAAGTGGCATGACAACTAGTGATAAGATTGACCGTGTCGTAACTAACAGATGGCTTGCGCTTCCTATTTTCGCGGCTATCATGTTCGGAGTTTATTACTTCTCCATTTCAACCATAGGTACCATGTGTACTGACTGGGTAAATGATACGCTTTTCGGTGAATGGATTATCGGAGGTCTTAACAGCCTGTTTGAAAGCGCAGGCGTAAGTCCTGTTCTTCAGTCACTTGTAGTAGATGGTATAGTTGGCGGTGTAGGTACTGTTCTTGGCTTCGTACCTCAGATGGCTGCCGTATTCCTCTGCCTGTCAATACTTGAGGATATCGGATATATGGCTCGTGTAGCATTCGTTATGGACCGTATCTTCAGACATTTCGGGCTTTCAGGTAAGTCATTTATTCCACTTCTCGTATCAAGTGGATGTGGTGTTCCGGGAATCCTTTCAACTAAGACCATTGAAAATGATAATGACCGTCGTCTTACAATAATGACCACAACCTTTGTACCTTGCGGCGCTAAGCTTCCTATTATCGCCCTTATCGGAACCCTCGTTGTCGGTGGCGCATGGTGGATGGCACCGGTTATGTACTTTATAGGAATATTTGCGGTACTTGTTTCAGCTATTATTCTTAAGAAGACAAAGCCATTCGCAGGCGAAGCCGCTCCTTTCGTTATGGAGCTCCCTGCTTACCATGTTCCGGGCGCTAAGACTATCTTAATGCACGTTTGGGATAGACTTAAGGGCTATATTAAGAAGGCCGGAACCGTTATCTTCCTTGCCTGCGCGGTAATGTGGTTCATGTCAAGCTTCGGTATCGAGGGCGGCGCATTTGGACTTGTCGAGGACAGCGGAAATTCTATTATGGCCTTTGTCGGAAATATTTTTGCATGGCTCTTTATTCCACTTGGATTTGGCAACTGGCAGCCTGTAGCGGCATCTATTTCAGGTCTTGTCGCTAAGGAGTCAGTCGTTTCAACAGTATCAATCCTTGCGGGTCTTTCATCAGAAATCGCTGACGCTGCGGCAGAAGAGGATCTTACCGCTATGCAGCAGACAGCCCTTGCTATCGCTCCTTGGTTTACAGGTGGAGCCGCAGCGTTTGCCTTCCTTATCTTCAATACACTTAACAGTCCTTGCCTTGCCGCAATAGGTACCCAGGCTCAGGAAATGAACTCTAAGAAGTGGTTCTGGTTTACGGTTCTTTTCCAGAACATTAACGCTTATTGCGTATCACTTATGTTCTATCAGTTTGGCGGACTTATCACAGGAGAGATAGGATTTAGCGGATTTACTGTATTTGCCATTGTTGTACTTGTTATTTATCTCTACCTTCTCTTCAGACCAAATCCTTACAAGGACGCTAAGCTTGTAACAAGAAGGTCTGTGGCCCAGGCATAAGGGTTGTCACAGCATATGAAAAAGTGAGGTATAGATGACTGCTGATGAGGTCAATAAGCTGCTTCGAAAGAAGGGATACAGACTGACGAGGCAGAGAAAAGTAATAGTAGACGTTATATTTTCAAGAAAATTCGAGAACTGTAAGGACATCTATACCGAGGTCGTAAGCCGCGACAGCAATATCGGACTTGCGACGGTATACAGGACTATCAGACAGCTTGAGGACCTGGATGTCCTTAACAGGGTCGAAAGTATAGAAACCAGGTGATTAATGTGATTGCCACAATAGTTATTATAGCTTTGTTAGTGGTTATCGGTTTCTTCGCTGTTCGTAGCAGTATTAAGCACTTTAAAGGTGAAGGCGACTGCTGCGGAGGCGGTGGCGGAAATGAGATAGAGATAAAGAAGCCACTCTCAGAGCCTGAGATAGGCACTAAGACAGTTAAAATTTCCGGCATGCACTGCGATAACTGCCGTATCAGAGTGCAGAATTCTCTTAATCGGATAGACGGAGTCAGCGCTGACGTCGATCTTAAGAAGAAGGAAGCCACGCTTCATCTGTCGAGAGAAGTAACCGATAATGAGATCCGCAGAGCCGTGGAAAACGCCGGATATGAAATTGCTTAACGAGAAAATTTCTCAATAAGGCGTATTATCTTGAATTAACTTATTTAACGCTGTATAATTTAAAGAATACAAAGCTTCAGCTTTGCATGTAGATTAATTATACAGTGTTTTTTTATAGGAGGCTTATTATGGCATTTAACTGGAAGAAGTTTGGAACATTTGTAGGTGGAGTACTCTTTGGTACGGCCGGTATCAGTATACTTTCAAGCAAGGACGCGAAGAAGCTCTATACTCATGTGACTGCTGCTGTCCTCCGCGGTAAGGATTGTGTAGTAAAGAAGACTACGACTTTAAGTGAAAATTGCAGTGATATCTATCATGACGCTAAGGATATAAATGAGAAGCGTTACGAGGAGGATGGCAAGATCATCAAGGGTGAGAGCAAGTTCAACTTTGATGAGGACGATAACGAGGATAAGCCAAAGGAAGAGTAATCATGGGTTTTAAGATATTGCATGAATCGAGCGGCAGGCTCAGGGTGCATGCAATGCAACATCGCATGTCATTCGCTGAGGCTGACACTCTGCTTTACTATCTGAAGCATATAGATGGCGTCGGGCATGTTACTGTTCATGAGGATACATGTGACGCGATAATAGAATATAAGTGTGACAGAAGCGCCGTGGTTAAGGCACTTTCTGCATTTACTTATGAAACCGCTAATGTTCCGGCTGAATTTATCAAGAATTCAGGCAGGGAGCTTTCGGCAGAATATCGTGATAAGATTATAGGGAAAGTCTGCGTAAAATTTATAAGAGATCTTTATTTCCCAGCCTGGATTAATGCGGCAATTGCAGTAGTCAAATCATTCAAGTACATAGGAAAGGGACTTAATTCTATTTTCCACAAGAAGGTGGAGGTCTCGATTCTTGATGCTGCCGCTATTTCAGTCTCTATTTTGAGAGGAGACTTCTCGACCGCAGGTTCCGTCATGTTCTTACTTGATATTGGCGATATGCTTGAGGAATGGACACACAAAAGGACTGTCAATGACCTGGCGAATACCATGTCGCTTAATGTAGAGAAGGTATGGCTTGTAAGTGGTGATTCGGAAGTCCTTGTAAAACGGGACGATGTTAAGGCGGGAGACGAAATTGTCGTTCATATGGGAAGCGTTATTCCGTTTGATGGCATAGTCACAAATGGTGAAGCCATGGTGAACCAGGCTTCGATGACAGGGGAAAGTGTGCCTGTCAAGAAGTCGGAGGGCATTACAGTCTATGCAGGAACTGTTGTCGAAGAGGGCGAGGTTACATTTAAAGTAACTAAGACAGGTGGCAACAGCCGTTATGAAAGCATAGTGAAGATGATAGAAGAGACCGAGAAGCTTAAGAGTGGCCTAGAGAGTCAGGCTGAACATTTAGCCGACAGGCTTGTCCCTTATACTCTTATCGGTGCTCCTTTGGTATATTTATTTACAAGAAATGTAACTAAGGCTCTCTCTGTCCTCATGGTTGATTTCTCATGCGCTCTGAAGCTTGCTATGCCTGTATCTGTGCTTTCGGCTATACGCGAGGCTAGCGATTATGATATTACTGTGAAGGGCGGTAAATTCCTGGAGGCTGTCGCTGACGCGGACACCATTGTTTTCGATAAGACCGGAACGCTTACGAAGGCAGAGCCGGTTGTGAGAAATGTGATTAGCTTTAATGGCATGAGTGAGGATGAACTCCTTCGCATAGCTGCCTGCCTTGAGGAACATTTTCCACACTCTATCGCTAATGCTGTAGTTAATGCGGCAAAGGCGAGGGATCTTCGTCACGATGAGATGCACTCGAAGGTAAATTATATAGTCGCGCATGGCATTAGTACTACGATAATGAATACCGGACAAAAGGCAATAATCGGTAGCTTCCATTTTGTCTTCGAGGACGAGCATACAGCCATCCCTGATGGTATGGAAGAGCGCTTCAAGAATATTCCGGATGACTGCTCGAGGCTTTATTTAGCGGTAGGAGGATCACTTGCCGCTGTTATATGTATCGAAGATCCGCTTCGTCCGGAGGTAAAGAGTGTTATCAGAGACTTAAAGAAGGTCGGCATAAGAAATGTTGTGATGATGACCGGCGACAATAAGAAGACGGCCGCGGCGATTGCAACGAAGGCCGGTGTCGATACATATTATGCGGAAGTCCTGCCTGAGGACAAGGCGAAGTTTGTGGAAGAAGAGAAGGCTAAGGGCCACAAGGTAATTATGATAGGTGATGGTATAAATGACTCGCCTGCGCTCTCGGCCGCTGATTGTGGCGTAGCTATCAGTAACGGCGCTGAGATCGCGAGGGAGATAGCTGATGTTACTATATCGGCTTCCGACCTTCACCAGATTGTGGTTCTTAAGGAGCTGAGCAATTTACTTATGGCGAGAATTAAGCGCCACTACAGATTTATAGTAGGCTTTAATTCGGGTCTCATAGCTCTAGGTGTTGCCGGTGTTATTCAGCCTGCGACATCGGCGCTTCTTCATAATACGAGTACTTTACTGATTGGACTAAGGTCTACTTCAGATCTCTTGACAGACGAAGACGACGGCAGATAATGCCGTCGCCTTTTATAATTGATAAAGTTTCTCAAAATGTGGCCAGGATATAATCTACTGTCGTGTCTATCTGTTCCTGCTTGCTTATTGTGGCTTCCCCATCGCCACTCTGAGGACCGTAATAAGCGAAGCCTGAGTGATTACCGCCTTCTATTATCTTTTCGGTAAAACTGCCTTGAGGACACCACTTCTTAGCCGCTTCATATGATCCTCGTTTAAGAACCTTATCTTCACTTCCATAGACAGACAGGACATCCAGATTGCTGTCATCACTTATATCTGAAGACGCAAATGAGGCAAGAAAAATCATACCACTAAATTTATCTTCATGGCCTTTCAAATATGACGAAGCCATGGCGCCGCCTAGAGAGTGTCCTGCCATAATCCATTCTTTATAGCTATAATTTTCAATAATTTCATCAGCCCGATTCTTTCCAAAGAAAGCTATATGAAATGGCATCTTTACGAGGAAACAGTCAATTCCTTCCTCTGCAGTTTCATATAACAGAGCCTCATAGGCCTTTTCATCTACCTTCGCTCCGGGATAGAAAATCATAGCCTTATCCTTTCCGGGCCCATCGTAAAAGATATAGTCTCTTTCATCTATGATTTGCACTGTATTATCGGACTGATATAACGGAGCATCTACTGTGTGATAATAGGGTAGGCAATATGCTAAAAAGATGACAATCATCCATAAAATAATAAGTGCCGGCACTGTTATATAGAACTTCTTCTTTTTAGTCTTATGATGGAAAATCCGCATCCCTAAGAGGGCACCGACAGGACCACCAATCGCCGCCAGGCCAAGCAAGGTAGATTCGCGAATCCTCCATTTATGGTCCTCGGCCTTTTTTTTGTCGACTCCATATATTATGAACGTTACAATATTAATAAACAGAAGATAGTAAATCAAGTATCTCATAAAATATACCTTTTCTATTATTTATGCATTAGAAGTTAATTCTGCATCATTTTTATTATTTTTCCGGCGCTCTCATTAAATTCCTCAAAGACAGGTATATAAATATCACGTATTTTCACTACGCATGCGTTTGCTAATAATCCGTCGTAATCATGAACCAGATTATTTCTGTCAAATAGCATGTCGAGCCAAATATCATCTTTTATTAATCCAACGGATTTAGCAGCTTTTAGTGTTTCACGAGGAGAGCCGGTAGCGAAATCCGAAAGGCCATGATAATTCGTTATGATATCCTTCATAACCTTCCATGATATATCAAATGTGAGACTGAACTTTTGTACTGCGCCGCTTATTACAAATTCATCAGTTATATCTCTTTCCTTTAGCTTCTCTAGAGAAGAAAGACTATCTTTGAAGCTGTTATATCTTTCAATATATTTTTTTGCCATAACTATCCATATCCTTTCTTAAATGTTCATTCTTGCAATTATCATAATCAAAGATATCTATTTTAGTCAGTGTAGATATCCTATCTATTTTATCCTTTAATTCTTGTATATCATTTACGCCGTATACGATGAAATCTATATCGCTCCCATCATGAGGATTATCTTCGGCATATGAGCCAAACAGACTCAGATGCTCGACATTAAGGTTCCTGCAAATCGCTGTAACCTGTGAAATAATCTGATCAGGTGTCATATTCCTGCTCTTTATATAGTCAGAAACTTCTTTATCCATAAATACTGCCTTTCACTATATATTACAAGTAAATATATAGCATGTTTCTTAGAGAAACATCGCCATATATATCGGTAAGGTAATTATTCCTTCTTCACTTACAACAATATTGCCGTCCATAAGTTTTATGCCATATTCCATCGTCTTATCTTCACTCATTATACGCTTTAAAGATGTAGCACGATTATTCCCTGATTTAACCTCAATTGGGACAACTGCACCATCCTTAGCTATAACAAAATCAATTTCACAAGAGCGTTGATCATTTCTGTAAAAGTGCAGCTTATATCCTTTTTTTATCAGGATATCAGCAATTGCGCATTCATATAAACCGCCTCTCGTAGCTCCTGTTACGGAATTTTCTATAATCTCTTTCTTCAGGTTATAATCTCGCGTACCAATCAATAAGCCAACGTCATTAGTATACAGCCTGAAATTAGACTCATCCTCATAATCTACAGGATTATATTTCAAAGCAGATAAATTGGTACTCTTGAAAGCCATGTCTGCCGTTATAAGCCAGTCGACACTTGAATAATATTTTCTGGAGCTTCCACCATCACTTACAACCTTATATTGGAACTTATGATTTTCTTTACCTAAAAGCTGCTTCGACATGGAATCATAGCACTGTTCAGCTTTAATTTTCTCGACAGCCGGAGCAAAGTGGGCAATATCATATTTATAACCTGTTATTAATTCACGCTGTACCCTGTCAGGCTCTTCGTAAAAGCCGGAATCAACAAATCGCTGTACTGCCTCCGGCATACCTCCAACAGCTATGTATTTTCGAAAATTGCTCATCATATTATTATTGACGGCAATCGGAACCTTAGACTTTTGATCATAAAGCATCCTCAATGATGAGATCATATCATCACCAATATTCTGTGACCAAAGAAATTCTTCAAAATCGAGGGCATACATCTTAAGATACTCGACATAGCCGACAGGATATGAAGAGGGTCTCTTATAATCAATACCAAGAAGAGAGCCTGAAGCAATAACATCAAAACGGCCGTCAATAGTAAAAAACTTAAGAGCTGTTATTGCTTCGGGGCATTCCTGAACTTCATCCAGGAATATTAGTGTCTTGCCTTCTTCAAATTTATATGACGGAAAGCGAAAGCGTAATCCAAGTAAAACAGTATCAATATCAAGATTACCGCTGAACACTTCGCTGATATCGGGGGTAATCTTGAAGTTAATATTGATAAATTCATCGTAGTTCTCATTGCCAAATTTGCTTATGGAATAAGATTTGCCTATCTGCCTGGCGCCTTCAACCAGCAGAGCCTTGTGGTCTTTCCGTTCTTTCCATTCGATAAGCTTGCTTTCTACCTTTCTTCTTAGCATATCACTACCTCCGCATATATAATAGCAAAAAAGTTGCACGTATGCAAGTTTTTTCTTATAAAAAGTTGCATGTGTGCAACTTTTTTACTAATATGTTAGTATTGACAAACTTTCTCAATAAGGCCCTTGACAAGTTCTGAGAATAAGATATAATGGTAGTAGAAGTGAGTTAGGCATATCTAACTTTGAATATAAAAGGAGGGAAATTAATTATGATGAACATTTTAATGTCAGCAGTAATATCACTTGTTATCATCAGTGGCATTGGCGCTGTAAAGTATGCTTGTATCAAGGAGCTCAAGAAAGCTAACAGAAATATGGGAGGAGTAGCATGAGTGTAGTTATCGTTGGCGGTCATGACCGCATGGTAAGTCAGTACAAGAAAATCTGCAAGGAACATAATTGTAAGGCTAAGGTCTATACGCAGATGCCCGCCGATATGGCAAGCCGTATAGGAACACCTGATTTGCTTATCCTGTTCACGAACACGGTCAGTCATAAAATGGTGAAGGCTGCCATTGCCGAGGCTGAAAAATGTGGGACTAAAATTGCGCGTTCCCACACAAGCAGCGGTAACGCACTATCGAACATTCTCGAAAGCGCCACATAATAGGTGGTGCTCATTTTAATTTTTTTTACCTTGCCCGTAATGTGAGCCATAGATGCCTTATAGTAGCAATCGGATGGACGAATAGCATCCTTGGCCCTGAAAACTTCATGACGGTTCTTATTTTCTCCCGCATTTCGGGCTTATAGCAGTGTACCTTGCAGAAGCTGCAGAACGTTTTGCTTTCTTTAAATAGGCATTTTTCGCTGCGTGTCCTTGCATAGTTTAGCAGTTCTTTACAGTCGGGACACATATCGTCTGTGCTTCGGGCATTGTGATTATGATTTCTTTTGCAGTAAAGCAGAACCATATCAGCTAATAAGGAGTTTTGCACTATGGTGAACAATACTGTAACCACTAAATTGCCTTTCGTCTGCTTGCGCTTATAAGACATAAGGTCTTTGCCGCGCTAAGGAAGCTTTGCCCGGCGAAGTTATCGGGAAAGGATAAGGGTAATCTTGTATCGGTTATTACAAGCGATATAGAACTGCTTGAGGTATTTTTTGCTCATACTATTTCTCCTATTGCTATAGCGATTATTACATCATTAATTATGACTATTTATATAGGCTCGCATTCCTTGACGGCGGGATTTATTAAATGAGGAGCCTGCTGTAGAAGAAAATAACAAGGGATTCGCAGTCAACGATTTGGACGGAGTGAGCATTGATATAAATTCTGTATCATTTTCGTACGGCGGTGAAGAAGTTTTACATGATATTAACGCTTCATTCGAATCGGGGAAAATTATTGGAATTTTAGGTCCGAGCGGCTGTGGCAAATCTACCTTATTATCATTATTAATGAGATTTTTTGACTGCAATTCCGGCAATATCAATATAAATGGTAAAGATATCAGAGAAATTGATACACATAGCCTGAGAACCGCGGAGGGGCTTGTAGAGCAGAGTGCTTCTCTTTTTGCGGGAACTATAAGAGATAATATTTCTATAGGAAAGCCCGGAGCGAATATTAATGAGATAAGAGAAGCCGCGAAAAGGGCTTCTATAGACGATTTTATAATGTCGCTGCCGGATAAATATGATACGGAGATAGGAAATCTATCTGACAGGCTTTCCGGTGGTGAGCAGCAGAGAATAGGAATAGCCAGAGCCTTTTTACATGATGGTCCCGTACTCTTGCTTGATGAACCGACGAGCAATCTTGATTCTATGAATGAGGGAATAATATTGAAGTCGCTGATGGAAGAAAAACTATCAGAAAGCAAAAAAAGAACAGTAATTATAGTTTCTCACAGGCTTTCAACGCTCGGAATATGCGATGTAATATATAAGATGGAGACGGCATAAAGCCTTACGCTTTATGCCCGCCTATCTGGCCGTTTCGTTCCTTTCTTGTGGCGGCGTCGAGCATATCCATGCCGCGAAGAACTGAATTCTTGCCGTATTTCTTTCGAATGGACAGGAGGGCTTCCTGCATTTTGCGCTCCTGTTCATCTTTTTTTACATCGTCAAATATTGAAAACTGATAATTAACCTTGTTCTCATCTATGATGTCAGAGGCATCTACAGTTATCCGCCTTATCATTAAATCGGGATTTACTTTCTCATTATATATTTCCGTAAATGCCTTGATTATTTTCTCGCTGCCCGATGTATAATTTTCGAATCTGTGGCTCCCGTGAGCCTCGGGCGGAACCTTTCTGCCATATCGGTCCCTGGTTGTTTTTCCGGAATATTTTCCATTGTCTACGCTTATTCTGTCATAGCCGATAAAAAGCGATACAAGGTCAGTCATTTTCTTTTTTTCAACCAATGAGAGGGCTAATTCTTCAGCCATTTCTTTTACGATAATTAATCCCTCATCGAAAGAGTATGGGCGGCTTAATACCTGACCGGTTGAAATGGAATTTGAGTCGGGCTCGTATGCCTTTATATCCTCCATGGTGCATGACTCGAGTCCCCAGGCGTGATCGATTAGTAACTCTGCGTCTATGCCGAAAACAGTATATAGCTTTTCCTCATCCTTTAAGGACATAGCCGCTATATCGCCCATTGTGAACATGCCATATTCAGCTAATTTATTTGCCGTGCCACGGCCTACACGCCAGAAGTCAGTGATTGGTTCGTGACCCCAGAGCTTTACTTTATAGGCCATTTCATCAAGCTCGGCAATTCTCACACCATTTTCGTCAGCGTCTATATGCTTTGCTTCTATATCCATAGCGATTTTAGCGAGATATAAATTAGTTCCGATTCCTGCTGTCGCTGTGATTCCGGTAGTGTTAAGAACGTCCTTTATCATTGTCATCACGAGCTCGCGGGCTGTTTTTTTATAATATTTAACATAATCGGTCAGGTCAAAAAATACCTCGTCTATCGAATAAGAAACCATATCAGATGAGGAAATATATTTTAAATAGGTCTGATATATTTTCGCTGAATATTCCATATAGTATTTCATACGGGGCTTGGCTATGATGAAATCTACTTTCTTACCTGTTTCTGCTTCTATCCGGTTTAGCTTTTGTCTGACCTCAAAAAGTCTCGCCCGACCAGGTATGCCGAAAGCTTTTAGGGCAGGCGAAACAGCAAGACAGATAGTCTTGTCTGTCCTGCTCTCATCAGCGACAACGAGCCTTGTGGTTAGAGGGTCGAGCCCTCGTTCGGCGCACTCTACCGAGGCGTAGAAGCTCTTTAAATCTATACAGGCATATATTCTTTCTTCTGACATTGGTATCTCCTAAGGTTAGTCATACCTAAAGTATAGCACGTAAATTTTGCGATTTCAATCTTCTTTACATACCCGGTTTGTATGTGGTAGAATATATGTGTGAATGATAAATGTATTTGAGCAAAAACAGGTACATTTTAACAAAAATGACCGCCTTTGCGGGTGTATAACTATAAATAATGACGATGATCCATTATGAAACTTACATTATATGGGAGTTTATATGAGCAGATTTGTAATGTCCATTGACGCCGGAACCACGAGCAGCCGTTCGATTCTCTTTGATAAAAGCGGGAATGTCTGTTCTGTGGCGCAGAAGGAGTTTACCCAGTTCTTCCCTGAGCCCGGATGGGTTGAGCATGACGCAAGTGAGATCTGGCAGACCCAGCTTTCAGTCTGTCGCGAGGCCATGGAGAAAATTGGGGCTTCAGCGGATGATATAGCCGCGATAGGTATCACTAATCAGCGAGAAACGACTATTCTCTGGGACCGTGAAACCGGACAGCCGGTTAGCCACGCTATTGTATGGCAGTGCAGAAGAACAGCTGATTTTACTGAACGCCTTAAGAAGGAGAATCCACGGGCAGTTGATATTTTTAAGGAGAAGACGGGACTCATTCTTGACCCTTACTTCTCTGGTACCAAGATAAGATGGCTGCTTGACCATATTCCGGGAATACGGGAAAGAGCAGAGAAGGGTGAGATTTGCTTTGGGACGGTCGATAGCTGGCTCATTTACAAGCTCACAAAGGGAAAGGTTCACGTAACTGATTACTCGAACGCTTCAAGGACCCTCCTTTTTAATATCCATACATTAAAATGGGATGAGGAGCTTGCCGAAATACTTGATATCCCTATGGAAATCCTGCCTGAGGTTAAGCCTTCGAGCAGTATTTACGGTTACAGCGACCCTGAATTCTTCGGAAAGGAAATAGCTATCGCCGGGGCAGCCGGAGACCAGCAGGCGGCGCTTTTCGGCCAGGCCTGTTTTGAAGCGGGTGACTGCAAGAATACTTACGGTACAGGGTGCTTCCTTTTAATGAATACGGGAGAGGAGGCTGTTTCCTCTAAGAACGGACTTCTTACAACTGTAGCCTGGGGACTTGATAATAAGGTAAATTACGCTCTGGAGGGCTCTGTTTATGTTGCCGGGGCCGCGATTCAATGGCTCAGAGATGAGATGAGGCTTATAGACAGCGCAGCCGATTCGGAGTATTTTGCGACAAGGGTCAAGGATACGAACGGATGCTATGTCGTGCCTGCATTTACCGGGCTTGGCGCTCCCTACTGGGATCCATACGCCCGCGGCATGATTACAGGGCTTACGAGAGGCGTAAATAAATATCACGTTATCCGCGCCACCCTTGAATCTCTTGCCTTCCAGACCTATGATGTTCTTAAGGCGATGGAAGCGGACACGGGAAATACAATCCTGGCGCTCAAGGTTGACGGTGGAGCCTCGAAGAACAACTTCCTTATGCAGTTTCAGGCTGATATTTTAAACGCTACAGTTTACCGCCCGAAATGCGTAGAAACGACAGCTCTCGGAGCAGGATTTCTGGCGGGGCTTGCGGTTTCATTTTGGAGGGATAAAGAAGAAATTAAGGATATTTTTGAGATAGAAAAGAAGTTCTCGCCGGAGATGAGCTATAATAAAAGGGAAAGCGAATTAAATGGCTGGAAGCAGGCAGTTAAATCATCATTTAACTGGGCAAGATAATATGTAAAGAAGGTATATTATGATATATGATGTGATTATTATCGGAGCAGGTGTGACAGGTTCCGCCGTCGCGAGAGAGCTTTCGAGATATAATGGGAATTTTCTTGTGCTTGAAAAGGGCGAGGATGTCTGCTCAGGCACCTCGAAGGCTAACAGCGGTATAGTTCACGCAGGCTACGATTGCAAGCCGGGTACTATGAAGGCTCGCATGAATGTCCGCGGAAATGAAATGATGACAGAGATTTGTGAGACACTTGACATTCCATTCACGAGAATAGGCTCTCTTCTTGTCTGTACCGATCCCAACAATATGGACGTTTTGCGGAAGCTCTATGACCAGGGTATCTCAAACGGAGTTAAGGATATGGAGCTTATCTCGGGCGATGAGGCGAGACATCTTGAGCCACATTTAAAGGAAAATGTCTGCGGAGCTCTGCTCGCTAAAACCGCCGGAGTAATATGCCCATTTAAGCTAAATATAGCAATGGCTGAAAATGCCTTTACCAATGGCGTGGATTTTCATTTTAACACTGAGGTAGAGACTATTAAATTCAATAAAGAAGAAAATATATTTAACCTCAGGACCAATAATGGAGAATACAAGTCTCACTACATTGTGAACGCCGCCGGAGTCTACGCTGACAGATTCCATAATATGGTTTCTGCTAAGAAAATTCATATTGTGCCAAGACGGGGAAATTATTACCTTCTTGATAAGAATACGGGTGACTATGTAAGTCACGTCATTTTCCCGACGCCGACAAAATTCGGAAAAGGAGTTCTCGTAACTCCTACGGTTCACGGAAATACCCTTGTCGGTCCGACAGCAGTTGATTTACCTGACAATGAGAAGGAAAATACGGCGACAACAGTTTTCGAGCTTGCTGAAGTAAGGGAAAAGGCGAGCGACCATTTTAATGATCTGCCTCTTAGACAGGTTATAACAAGCTTCGCCGGCCTTCGCGCTCACGAGGACGGGCACGATTTTATTCTGGGACCTGCTGCCGATTGTCCTGCCTTTTATGACTGCGCCGGGATAGAATCCCCGGGACTCTCAAGCGCTCCCGCAATAGGAGAATATATGGCTTGTATGCTTCGCGATGATCTGAAGCTTACAGAAAAATCAGAATGGATTGACAGAAGAAGGGATATATTAAATCCTAAAGACCTGTCTATGGAAGAGAGAAATAAACTGATAAAGGAACACCCTGAGTACGGGCAGATAATCTGTCGTTGCGAATCTGTCACCGAGGGTGAAATAATTGATGCCATAAGGCGACCGCTTGGCGCGAGGTCTCTAGACGGAGTTAAGAGGAGAACCCGTGCCGGCATGGGACGTTGTCAGTCGGGATTCTGTTCACCGAGAGTTATGGAAATTATTAACAGGGAATTAGGACTGCCGTTAACAGAAATTACTAAGAGTGGCGGTGAATCTAAGATTGTCTTTGAGAGAACCAAGGAGGGATGATATGACAAATGTTGATATAGTCATAATCGGAGGCGGCCCAGCGGGACTGGCTGCTGCCATTGCGGCTCGTGAAGCCGGTATCAAGTCTATCCTTATTCTTGAGAGGGACAGCGAGCTGGGCGGCATATTAAACCAGTGCATTCATAATGGCTTCGGTCTCCATACTTTCAAAGAAGAGCTCACAGGCCCTGAATATGCCGGCCGTTTTATAGAAAAGGCTATGGAATTAAATATTCCCTATAAATTAAATACCATGGTTATGGATATATCGTCTGACCGGGTTGTGACCGCTATGAATAAAACCGATGGAATGTTCACTGTAAAGGCAGGGGCCGTGATTCTTGCTATGGGATGCAGGGAGCGGCCTCGCGGAGCCTTGAATATTCCGGGGTATCGTCCTGCCGGCATATTTTCAGCCGGGACGGCGCAGCGCCTTGTAAATATAGAAGGCTATATGCCGGGACGTGAGGTAGTAATCTTAGGCTCAGGCGATATAGGCCTTATTATGGCCCGTCGTATGACTCTTGAAGGCGCTAAGGTAAAGGTTGTAGCTGAGCTCATGCCTTATTCGGGCGGCCTTAAGAGAAATATAGTCCAGTGCCTTGACGATTTCGGGATACCGCTAAAATTAAGCCACACAGTTGTTGATATAGAGGGTAAAGAGCATATAAGCGCTGTTACGATAGCAGAGGTAGGGCCTGACAGGAAGCCGATTTCGGGAACAGAAGAGCGATATACCTGTGATACCCTCCTTCTCTCATGTGGCCTTATTCCTGAAAATGAGCTTTCGCGCTCAGCCGGAGTTAATATAAATCCGGTAACTAACGGGCCATTTGTAAATGAAAGCCTTGAGACTAATATCCCCGGAGTTTTCGCCTGCGGAAACGTCCTTCATGTACATGACCTCGTGGACTTCGTGTCTGAGGAGGCGGGCCGTGCCGGTAAGAACGCCGCGAAATTTGTCCTTGACGGTGGCGAGAATGAGAGCGGCAGGGTGATTTCGCTTCACGCTGAGAGCGGGGCGAGGTATACGGTTCCTACGACTATAGATCCCGAGAGAATGGATGAAAACCTTATAGTCCGTTTCCGTGTCGGCGCTGTATATAAAGATTCTTTCGTTTCTGTGTACTTTGGTGATGAGAGGGTTCAGCACAGGAAGAAACAGATAATAGCGCCGGGCGAGATGGAGCAGGTGGTTATTAAGAGAAACGATCTGCTTAATAAGGCCGATATAAGAGACATCACAATTAAGATAGAGACAGAATAAGGGAGGCACTGTATGGAAGAAAGACATCTGACCTGTATCGGCTGTCCCATGGGCTGCCAGATTACTGTAGGTATGGATAAGGGCGAGGTTATTTCCGTAGAGGGAAATACCTGCAAACGAGGTGACATTTACGCAAGAAAGGAAGTGACAAATCCTACCAGAATCGTTACTTCGACTGTTACCGTGACAGGCGGCAAGAGAGAGCGGGTTTCGGTAAAGACAGCATCCGATATACCTAAGTCGAAGATTTTCGATATCATGAAGGAAATAAATCACGCGACTACCGCGGCTCCGGTAAAAATCGGTGATGTTATTATTACTGATGTCTGTGGAACAGGAGTAAATATTGTCGCAACCTCAAATGTCTCTGTCGTATAGTGACATTACAGGTAACTTTTTATTTTCCTAATGACATTTTCTTAATTCTGTGATATACTATCTATGCTATGCTAAAACTTATGAAGGGAGTTTACAAATGAAAAGCATTGCGAGTAATTTAAAGAAAGTCATTGCGACAGTCCTTTCAGCAGCTATGGTACTTACCATTGGTGGTACTATGGACCCTGTCAGCGCAAAGGCAGCCGATGACAGCACAGTAACCATACAGGTCCTTCAGACAAGCGACCTGCACGGAAAGTTTGTTCCTTACAGCTATACAACAGCTTCTGAGGACACAAGCGGAAGTCTTGCCCAGATAGCAACACTTGTTAAGGAGAAGAGAAAAGAGAATTACAATACTCTTCTCATTGACTGTGGTGATACTATTCAGGACAACCTTAACAACATTTTCAACGAGAGCGGTGACAATCCTATGATCGTTGGAATGAACCTTCTGAAATATGATGCTGTTCTTTACGGTAATCATGAATTCAACTATGGTGTGCCTACACTCAAGAAGGTTTTTGGAAAGCTTGAGATGCCTGTACTTTGTGACAATGTTTACGATACAGACGGCAAGACCCTTATCTCAGGCAAGGGATATGAGATATTCAAGAAGGGCGGTGTCAGAGTTGCCGTTATCGGTTCTGTTACACCTAATATCCAGAGATGGGATGCAGCTAATCTTAAAGCTTACAAGGTAACCGATCCTGTTGAGGAGACAGTTAAGATAGTTAACCAGATCAAGAAGGATAAGGCAGCAGACGTTATAATCGTAGCAAGCCATATGATGAAGAATGATGAGTATGGCGTAAAGGATTCAGGCTATGATGATATGGCAAATGCTTTAAGCAGCAAGGATGTACCTCTTATCTTAGCCGCTCATGGCCACACAGCTACTAACGAGACTGTAAACGGTATCCATATTCTTGAGAACAAGAATCAGGGAAAGACTCTCGGAGTAGCTAACATCACTCTTAAGAAGGCTTCTGATGGTACATATTCTGTAGAGAGTGTAACGACAGACCAGATCTATACCAAGAGTGAGACCGGTGTTACAGAGGCTGATTCTGAGTTTGTAAGCGCTCTTTCAAAGTATGACGCACAGGCTAAGAAATATGCTTCAACCAAGATTGGTGAAGTTAAGGGATCTTCATTCTTCGGTGAAAGTGATATCGAGGGGGTTCCTCAGCCTAAGGTTGCTGATTCTCCATTCCTTGATTTCATCAATGCCGTTCAGTTAAAGAATGCTACAGGCGCAAGAGTTTCCGCCGCAGCCTTCTTCTCTGATGATGTAAAGGATATTTTACCTGGAGACTTCAAGGTATCTGATACAGCCAACATCTATAAGTTTGATAATACACTTTATAAGATTCAGATCTCCGGTAAGGCACTTAAGGAGTTCATGGAGTGGTCAGCTTCATACTATAATACACCTGAATCAAATGAGCTTATGGTTACATTTAACCCTAAGATTCCTGCTTACAACTATGATACATTCTCAGGTGTTGACTATGATATCAATATCAGCAAGCCAGCTGGAAGCCGTATCGAGAACCTTGTTTACTCAGATACTAAGCAGCCTGTAAAGGACGACGATCAGATCGTTATGGCTGTTAATAATTATCGTTATAACTCACAGCTTTCAAATATTGACGCCGGTGTTATCAAGGATAAGGCTGATCTTCCTAAGCTTCTTGAGGCTGATATCAACGGCGCGGAGCCTATCCGTGATATGATCCGCGACTATGTTGAAAATGACCTTAAGGGTGTCATTGAGCCGGCCAAGTTTGTAGATAACAACTGGAAGGTTACCGGAAAGACCTGGAATACCGAGGTCACAAAGAAGATTAATGAGCTTGTAAAAGCCGGAAAGCTTTCAATTAAGCAGACTTCAGCTGATGGTAAGTCCACAACACTTAAGGCTGTAACAGTTGATGATCTTAAGAAGGCAGGTGTTGACCTTGCTAAGATCGTATTCGAAGGAAACGGTGGCACAGTATCACAGCAGACCCTTTACGTTGTAAACGGTAAGCCATATGGAACGCTTCCAACAGTTGTTAAGGAAGGCTCAGACTTCGATGGCTGGTATACAGATCAGACAGCAGGTACGAAGATTACAGCTGAGAGCACAGTAGCTACAGCGGGCGATACCACTCTTTACGCAAGATACACAGCTAAGAGCGAGGCTCCTGCTACAGGTTCCGCTATCACAACAGGCTCAGCCGTAACCACAAGCACAGCTATCAAGGCTCCTGCGAAGGTTTCTATCAAGTCAGTTAAGACCGCAGGCAGCAGGAAGGTGAAGGTAACCTACAAGAAGGCTGCCAGAGCTTCCAAGTACGTAGTTTACTACAGCTACAGAAAGAACATGAAGAGCGCTAAGAAGGTAACTACCTCTAAGACAAGCGTAACTCTTAAGAAGCTCACAAAGGGCAAGAGGGTCTACGTAAGAGTAAGAGCTTATAATGCCAACAATGGCAAGAAGCAGTACGGCAAGTACAGCACAATCAAGTCAGTAAAAGTAAAGTAATAAAAAAGGCAGGCCGGATGGCCTGCCTTTTTTTATTTACATTCCACCGTTTTTTATGTATAATAAGAATAAAACAACTTATTCATGAAAGGCGGTAATTATGAGATACGACGTAGCGATAATCGGCACGGGCCCTGCGGGTCTTGAGGCCGCGATTACATGCAAAATAAGGAATAAAAATATCATCTTGATTGGAAATAAAAGTAAATCAGAAAAGGTAGGTCGCTCAGAAAAGATAGAAAATTACTTAGGAATTCCATCAGTCTCCGGAGCTGACCTCAATAAGGCATTTACAAGGCATATAGAGGCTCTTGACATAGAGATTACTGACGTCCGTGTAGCGAATGTCTATTCTATGGGTGATTACTTTGCCCTTCAGTGCGGCGAGGACATGATTGAGGCGAGCGCCGTAATTCTTGCTCCGGGCGTCCTTCAGAGCAAGGAACTTCCGGGTGAAAATGAGCTTCTTGGCAGGGGAGTAAGCTATTGCGCTACCTGTGACGCGGCCCTCTACAAGGGAAAGACAGCGGCAGTAGTCTCTTACGGCGCTGAGTACGAGAGCGAAGCTGATTTCTTAGCCGAGCGGGCTGATAAGGTATATTATTATCCGATATATAAGACGGATGAGGTTCATTTCAACCATGGGGCGAATATAGAAATTATCAGGGGTGAAGCACCTAAGTCTGTGGAGAAAGTTGATAACATGACAAAGCTCACGACCAATAAGGGAGAGCTTCTAGTGAACGGTGTATTTTTTCTTCGAAGCGCTGTTGCGCCCGATAAGCTCGTTCCGGGGCTCGCGACTGAGAATGGTCATATAAAGGTAGACAGAACCATGGCCACAAACCTTCCGGGCCTTTTCGCCGCAGGAGACGCGACCGGCGAACCATATCAGGTAATTAAAGCCGCGGGAGAAGGAAACGTTGCCGCCCTCTCAGCTGTGAGGTATCTTGACAGAGGATAATTAAGGATGGATAAAAATGGCTGACGGAAGAAAAGAGTGGTCATCGGCAAGAGATGACCTTGTTTTGTTACTAAAAAGGCTGGGATTTCCGAGTGACCTTGGTGAAGCTCTGGCAAGACAGATAGGAAGTCCGAAGGGAATTATCCGTATGAGCACCTATCTCGACAATGAAAGCCCAACCGATATAGAGACAATAGTTGATGAGGCTCTTGCGATAAGGAGTGATATAGATACTTGGCGTAAGAAAAAAGAAGCAGAAGAAGCGAACGCCGGCATAACAGCCATGCTAAACAGTGATTGGATGGATTGACTTTTTTTTCACAATGTCATATAATGGATGGAGTTATCACTGTGTGATGCGACAACAGAATTATTATTGATTGGGGTTTGCTGTGGAAGAAAAGGAGATTTCGAAGGCGGTAATCAAGCGCCTTCCGCGATATTACAGGTATTTAGGTGACCTGATGGATGAAGGGTGCGAACGAGTCTCATCTAAGGAGCTGTCTGAGCGCATGCACGTGACAGCGTCTCAGATAAGACAAGACCTTAATAACTTCGGTGGCTTCGGCCAGCAGGGCTACGGCTATAACGTAAAGTACCTCTATAACGAGATTGGCAAGATTCTCGGCATGGAGAAGAACTACGATGTAATCATAATAGGCGCCGGAAACCTCGGAAGCGCCTTATCGGGTTATTCTGACTTCGCAAGGCGAGGCTTTAAGGTGACCGCGATCTTTGATACCGATTCCGCTAAGATCGGAAGGCTGATACACGGTATCAAAATATTATCTGACAGAGAGCTTGAAGACTATATCAAAACCAATAAGCCTGATATAGCGGCTCTAACACTTCCACGCGACGCGGCGGCAGATGTGGCGGCGCATCTCGTAAAATGGGGAATAGGCGCTATATGGAACTTCGCACCTGTTGATCTGCGGCTTCCCGAGAGTGTCGTGGTTGAGAATATTCACCTGTCCGATTCCCTTATGCGTATATCCTACGCGCTTAAGGAGAAGCGGGAGAAGGAAATGTCATGATAGTCGGCACGGGATGCGATCTGATTGAGATAGGGAGGATGGCGAAGGCCTGTTCCAGAGAATCATTTCTCAAGCGGGTATTTACAGAGAAGGAAAGAGAGCTGATCTCGGGAAAATGGGATGTCGCGGCAGGAAACTGGTGCGTGAAGGAGGCTGTCGCAAAGTGCTTCGGCACAGGCTTCGGAAAAGCATGCTCCCCTTCTGAGATAGAGACATTAAGAGATGAGCTTGGGAAGCCCTATGTGAATCTTTATGGGAAAGCGAAGGAAACAGCGGAACATTTACAAATAGATGCAATACATGTTTCGATATCTGATTCCAGGGAATTAGCCATGGCCTTTGCCGTGGCGGAAAGAGTTTGATAATTAATGGAGTTTCTTATAAATAGTAAACAGTCCCGAGAGCTCGAAGAGAGGGCAATAAATGGAGCGGGACTGCCTAGCGCGGTTCTTATGGAGCGTGCGGCAGTGGCTGTTGTGGACGCTGTCTATAGGCGCCTTAAGGACAGGCGTTTCGCTAAGATTCTGGTTTTATGTGGCCCGGGTAACAACGGGGCTGACGGTATAGCCGTTTCGAGGATTCTCAGTGATGGAAGAAGGCTTGAAGAGTTCTACGATATAAAAACGGTAATATTTACAAAAGATGGTAATATGTCTCAGGGACTTCAGTTTGAACTTAACATTTTTAAGAATAAGAATTATAAGTTCGAAGAATATTCCTTTGATGAGATTCCTGAAAAATATACAAATAAGTTTTTCTACGGTGATTTTGATATAGTTATAGACGCTGTCTTTGGAACCGGACTTTCACGAAATGTGGAGGGAAATTTGGCGAAGGCATTCGATTCCATTAGCAGCTCAAGCGTTTATAAAATCAGCGTAGATATACCCAGTGGCGTGAACTCTGATACCGGCGAAGTGATGGGAGCAGGTATTTACGCAAATGAGACCGTCACCATGTCATACAGGAAGTTAGGACTTGTCCTTCCGCAGGGAACAGCCTTCGCGGGTAATGTAACGGTTGCCCGCATAGGTATGGAAAATGATTATTATGCCATCAAGGAAAACTGTCCATGCAGGATGTCGATAGACGGGGATTTCAGATTTGAACCTAAGAGACGATTTGAACTCACCAATAAATGGTCAAACGGAAACGTCTTAATCATTGGCGGAAGCGAAAAGATAATAGGGGCGCCGTATTTATCAGCATTGGCGGCCTACAGGGCAGGTGCCGGACTTGTTAAGATATTTACAAGCGAAGCGATTGCTGAACCTCTCATGGGGCTTCTTCCTGAGGCTCTGTTTGCTTTCTATGATGATGATACCGATGAGAAGGATCTCGATGATGAGACGCTTGCCCATCTATATAAGGAACTGGGCTGGGCCAACGTGGTTGTGGTAGGGCCGGGACTAGGCTTGAGCGGTCGGTCGAAGGCAATTGTGCGTGAAGTTTTAAATGTATCTGATGTTCCGGTAGTTGTCGATGCTGACGCTCTTAACTTGCTTGAACAGGCAGGAAATGTCTTTAAACCGAACTTTATTTTCACTCCTCATATGCTTGAAATGGGCCGCCTTATTAAGACAAGACCGATTGAGATTGCCAAAGATATGGTTAAGACTGTCCGTGACTACGTGATAGAGCATAATATAGTTCTTGTGCTTAAAGGACCGAGGACGATTATCGCAAGGAAGGTTCCTGATAAAGAATCGGTTGACATGGTAATATGCGATGCCGGTACGGCGGCGCTAAGCAAGGCAGGAACCGGAGATACTCTTACCGGAATTATCGCTGCCCTTGTGGGGCTGGGACAGTCCACGTTTGACGCCGCTGTCGCGGGAGTATATTTACACGGTATGGCCGGACGTATCGCTTCCGAAAATATGGATGAAAGCGGGCCACTCGCCAGGGAGATAGCAAATGCCGTGCCTGTCGCTATGAAGAACTGGCACGATAAGGATTAGATTTTTCGATAAAAGAAGGCTAAAATGGACGATTATGAAAGAGTCAGGGCGGAGATAGACCTTGATGCTGTTAGGGAAAATATCACTAATTTAAAGGCGCTTACAAAGGCCGGAACGAAGATGATGGCTGTAGTGAAGGCTGATGGCTACGGGCATGGAGCGATTGCTGTCGCTAAGGCCTTACGAAATCTTGTGGATGGCTACGCTGTAGCTACCGTCGAGGAAGGCGTAGCACTTCGTGAGGCCTCTGTAGATAAAATGGTTCTCATCCTCGGAATCACATTTCCTGAATACGCAGGGAAGGTTGTAAGCTACGGCCTGTCTCAGGTTGTGTCATCTCTTGAGGCGGCAGAGGCTCTTTCCGCTGCGGCTGTCAAGAGAAATACAAGGGCTAAGGTACACATAGGCCTTGATACCGGTATGGGACGTATCGGTTTTCCCGATAAGGATGAGAGCATAGATACCATAAAGAAGATTTCGGAGCTTCCGGGTATTACGATAGAAGGCATTTTCACTCACTACGCGAGATGCGATGAGGCCGACAAAACCTCTGTTAAGGACCAGCTAAAGAGATACTCGGATTTTGTCGATAAAGTAGAGGCAGCGGGGATTCATATCCCTATCCATCATGCGTCAAACAGCGCGGGAATTATAGAGCTTCCTGAATCAAACTTTGATATGGTGAGATCCGGTATAACGACCTATGGTCTCTATCCTTCAAATGAGGTTTCTAAGGACAAGGCGGTCCTTAAGCCGGCCATGAGACTTGTGAGCCACGTTACGTTTGTGAAGACTGTGCCTGCGGGAACAGGAATAAGCTACGGCTCCACATTTGTAACCGCACATGAAACCAAGGTAGCTACAATCCCGGTAGGCTATGCCGATGGATATCCGAGACAGCTCTCTAATAAGGGCTCTGTACTTATAGGCGGCAATAGGGTACCAATATTAGGTAGGGTCTGCATGGACCAGATGATGGTTGATGTGACTGAAATTTCGGACGTTAAGCCTGGTGATGAGGTAGTGCTCGTGGGCTCACAGGGGAACGAAAGCATCAGTGCCGAAGAGCTTGGCGATCTCTCAGGACGATTCAACTATGAGCTTGTCTGCGATATTACGGCGAGGGTGCCGCGCGTTTACTTTGAAAATGGTAAGCGTGTCGGAGTCATGGATTACAGAAAATTTGCTCCCGATGCCATAGAGCTTCACTTAAGCGAGACTGATAAATGAAGGTAACGCTTATATGTGTCGGTAAGATTAAGGAAAAATATTTTACTGACGGAATTGACGAATATAAGAAGAGGCTCTCGAAGTTCTGTACATTTAACATAGAGGCTGTAGCGGATGAGAAGACGCCTGAGAATGCTCCGGAGTCTATCAATACGAAGATAAAGGAGACTGAGGGTAAGAGGATTCTCTCTGTTTTGAATAAGGTGAGGACCGGAGATACTTATGTCTACGCTCTCGCCATAAAGGGTAGGGAATATACTTCAGAGGAGTTTTCGGCAGAGCTCTCGAGGCTCTTTACCGTGGGGAAGAGCCACATCATCTTTATAATCGGTGGGTCGCTTGGGCTTTCCGATGAGGTTCTTTCTGCGTGCGACGGGAAACTCTCGTTTAGTAAGTTTACCTTTCCCCACCAGCTCATGAGGCTCATTTTCACGGAACAGCTCTATAGAGCTTTCAAGATAATGAATAATGAACCGTATCATAAATGATCACAGCCTGTAAGGCTGTGATGTAGACCCGGCCTCGTGCGAAGCACGACTATAATGGCCGGGTTCTCCCGTACTAGAAAGTCAGCAAGCTGACTTTCTTTGAAGAGAATAAATCAAAGGAGGAAGCAGTTATGAAGAAATTTTTAGAAGAATTCAAAGCCTTCGCTATGAAGGGAAATGTCATGGACATGGCAGTCGGCGTTATCATAGGTGGCGCCTTCCAGGCTATAGTCACAAGCCTTGTCGGTGACATTATATCACCACTTTTAGGAATATTTGGGAGCGTTGACTTCTCAACCTGGTCAGTCACAATCAACGGCTCTGAGATAAAGTACGGCTCATTTATTACATCTGTAATTAACTTTATTTTCATGGCCCTCGTTATATTCCTCTTTGTGAAGTTTATTAACAGGGTAAAGAGCTTAGAGCATAAGGATGAGCCTAAGGCAGAGCCTACCACAAAGACCTGTCCATACTGCCGGAGCGAGATCAGCATAAAGGCTACAAGATGCCCTCATTGCACAAGCATGCTTGATACGAGCGATATGAAAATGGATGAAGCGAAGGCCTGATCGTCAGAAACAAGATAAGAATAAGCAAGGGAATTGAGAATGTCTGATAGTAATACAAAGAAATCCGGAGCTAAGCAGGGCGGAAAGACGACTGCGGGCTCCGGAAACGCTAAGAAGCGGACCTATAACAGGGGTAAGAGCCGAAAGGCACCTAAGCAGGTTAATGAAAATAATAACCGTTATGAGTTATATTTTGTGCTTGTAACGGTTTTTTCGATACTTTTATATATATCATACGCGGGAATCGCGGGTGTGGTCGGAAGGGCTCTTTCGACTGTCTTTTTTGGCCTGTTTGGCTGGACGGCCTATATAATTCCGGCTTTTGGAGTGATATTTACTCTGCTCTATATGGCAAACGCTAGAAATAAGGCGGTTGTAAGGAGGCTGTGGTGTTCCTTGGGCTTACTTTTAAGCTTCAGCTCTTTTTTACAGCTAGTAAATTATGGCAGCAGCAAGAAGCTCTCCTTCAGTGATATTTTTAATGAATGCGCCAAAAGCAGGAACGGTGGCGGCTTCATAGGAGGCTCTGTAGCGAAGGCCCTCGCCTCTGTACTTGCTCTTGCGGGAGCCTACGTAGTAGTTATCGCAAGCTTCATCATTTTCATAATATTGGTTACTGACAGACTGATTACTAATGCTGTGAAGAAGCGGGCTGTACGGGCGAGAGAGGAATTATCCCACCGTGCCGAGCTTAGAAATGAGCGAAATGAGATAGATGAAGAGTTCAAGGCTAAGGCCAGGGCGGAGGAGTTCGAGCTTAAAAAGAAGGAAATGGCCGAAAAGCGGCGTGAACAGCTACAAAAGGAAGCTTTAGAGAGGAAGGAAGCCCTTAACAAGAAGGAAATCGAGCGTAAAGAACGGGAAGAAAGGAAGGAAAGAGAAGAGCGGGAAAGGGCAAGGGAGAATACGGATACAGACCTTCATGAGATTAAAAAGGAAGGCGCAGATTCAGAGGCTTATGAAGAAAGCCATGCTTTAGATAATGAGAGCCATCTTTCAGATTTCATTGAGCGGGCTCTTAATGATAAGTTTGGAGCGAAAGATAAAGGCTCTGAAGCTGAAATGCCGTCAAAGCCTGAACCGGAGCCGATTAAACCGGAACCGATTAATGCAGAGCTAAAGGAAATTAAAAAGGAAGCAGAATCTGAAGTACAAGTAGATGAGCCGCCGAAACCGGAACCGGGGGTAACAGAATCTCCAGAACCGGTGAAATCGGTAAAACAGGAGAAGTTCCCGGTAGAGGAGGTACTTAAGAAGCAGGGAACAGAGGCATCAGAGACTGAGCTTAATCCTACATTTAACAAATCCTCAGATTCTACGGCTATAGAAGAAGCTGAACCAAAGGATGACACAAGCGTAGAACCGGACAAGCCGGCCCCTAAGAAGCCATATATTTTCCCGACCCTTGATCTTCTTAACGAACCAAAGGCCCAGAAGGGAGCCGACAGGGAAGAGCTTATGGCTACAGCTAAGACTCTTCAGGAGACGCTGAAGTCTTTTGGTGTAAATGTGAATGTGACCGATGTCTCCTGTGGACCGGCTGTCACGAGGTTTGAGCTTCACCCTGAGCACGGAGTTAAGGTTAGCCGCATTACGGCCCTCGCCGATGATATCAAGCTTAATCTCGCGGCTTCTGATATCCGTATAGAAGCGCCTATTCCGGGCAAGGCCGCTGTCGGCATAGAGGTTCCTAACAAGGAAAACTCCGTCGTTTATTTCAGAGAGCTCATAGAGAGCCAGAAGTTTAAGGACAGTAAGTCAAAGGTCTCATTTGCGGTAGGAAAGGATATAGCAGGGCAGGTTGTTATCACTGATATTGCAAAAATGCCTCACCTCCTTATTGCGGGAGCGACAGGCTCAGGTAAATCAGTCTGTATAAACACGCTTATCATGAGCATTCTCTATAAGGCGGATCCTACGGAAGTGCGCTTTATCATGATAGACCCTAAGGTTGTTGAGCTTTCGGTCTATAACGGTATCCCTCACCTTCTCTTGCCTGTTGTTACCGACCCTAAGAAGGCTGCCGGAGCCCTCGCCTGGGCTGTGGCTGAAATGAGCCGCCGCTACAAGGAATTTGCCGACAAGGGCGTAAGGGAAATCAAGGGCTATAACGCGAAGGTAGGCGACGATAATCCTCTCTGGATGCCTCAGATAGTTATTATTGTGGACGAGCTTGCCGATCTCATGATGGTTTCGGGGAAGGAAGTGGAAGAGAGCATATGCCGTCTCGCCCAGCTCGCCCGCGCGGCCGGTATTCACCTCGTTATAGCTACGCAGCGACCTTCCGTAAATGTCATAACAGGCCTCATTAAGGCGAATATTCCTAGCCGTATCGCCTTCCAGGTGTCAAGTCAGGTAGATTCGAGAACCATACTTGATGGAGCGGGCGCTGAGAAGCTCCTCGGTAAGGGCGATATGCTCTTTGACCCCGCTAACCTCTCTAAGCCTGTAAGAGTCCAGGGTGCATTTGTTAGCGACAATGAGGTTGGCGCTGTGGTTGATTTTATAAAGGCTAACAACACTGTAGAGAACTCAGAGAATGATATCGAAAAGCAGGTAGAGGAAGTGACAGCCAAGGCATCGTCGGGAAATGAATCTCAATCAAAGGAAAATGCTGAGGATGGCCCTGATGATGGCTATGATGAGCTCTTCGACAAGGCCGGAGCCCTCATAATAGATAAAAAGAAGGCCAGTATCGGCATGCTTCAGAGAGTTTACCGGATAGGCTTCAACCGCGCCGCGAGAATCATGGACCAGCTAGCTGACGCGGGTGTAGTGTCTGAGGAGGATGGCACGAAGCCTAGGAACATTTTGATGTCGAGACCTGATTTTGACGCCCTAGTAAATATGCGCCATGGAGGTAACAGCATGGCTGATGATGCCTCTGAGAGCCCCGATGACGCGGCCATGTAAAAGTCACTTTTATCTATCAAAAATACCTTGACTAAGGCGGCCAATGGGTGTAAAATGCTTACTGTTGTTGTTAATCGGACACTAAAGGAGAGAGACATGTCTGCAACAGTTTACACGCCTTTTAAGGAAGGCAAGGTACGCGAGGTATACGATATCGGTGACAGCCTCATTATGGTAGCTACCGACAGGATATCCGCATTTGACCACATTTTAAAGAACAAGGTAACTGACAAGGGCGCTATTTTAACTCAAATGTCAAAATTCTGGTTCGAGCTCACCGGGGATATCGTTAAGAATCACATGATAAGCTGTGATGTTAACGAAATGCCTGAGTTTTTCAGAAAACCTGAATTTACCGGCAATTCAATGAAGGTTAAGAAGCTTAAGATGCTTCCGCTTGAGTGCATCGTCCGTGGCTATATCACCGGTTCAGGGTGGGAGAGCTATAAGGAAAATGGCACCGTCTGCGGCATTAAGCTTAGAAGCGGCCTTAAGGAGTGCGAGAAGCTCGACGAGCCTATTTACACTCCAAGTACTAAGGCAGAGCTTGGCCTCCACGATGAAAATATCTCTTATGAGAGAAGCATAGAAGAGCTTGAGAAGGTATTCCCGGGTAAGGGCGGCGAATACGCTAAGAAGCTCAAGGAATATACTATCGCCCTCTATAAGAAATGCGCCGACTACGCTTACGAGCGCGGTATCATCATAGCCGATACAAAGTTTGAATTCGGCCTCGATGAAAATGGGGAAATTATCCTTGGCGATGAAATGCTTACGCCTGACAGCTCCCGTTTTTGGCCTCTTGCAGGATACGAAGCGGGCAAGTCACAGCCATCCTACGACAAGCAGTATGTACGTGACTGGCTTAAGGCTAACCCTGACAGCGATTATAATCTTCCTGATGACGTCATAGCTAAGACTGTCGAGAAGTATAAGGAAGCCTTTAAGATGCTGACGGGTAAGGATTTCGCAAGGTAATCTGTAACTGATATTTTCCCCGATTGTCCTGTTAATATTAGGATGATTGGGGATTTCTCTCTCTTTAACACATGGAACGGAAAAATTATGCGTGAAATAATTGACAAGTACAAGAATGATCCACTCTTTAAGAAGAAGCTCTTTTTAAGCTTCATCGGTGTATTTTTTATGGGCTTTTTCCTCGCCTTTTTGCGTAAGGCAGACCTTGGAACCGACCCATATACCTTTATGAACGTTACGGTTGTCGGTAAGATCAATGCCAACAGGCAGATTATACTCTTCGGTACATGGCAGCTTATATTAAACATTATCATGCTTGTAATCGGCTGGTTCTGGAAGAAGACCCTTATAGGACCCGGAACGGTTATCAACATGGTCGGAGTAGGTTATGTATCGGACCTCTTTTACTTTATCACAAGTAAGACAATTCCTGACGCTGTATTTACCACATTTCCACAGAGAGCCATCATATTCGCTGTCGCTCTTTTTGGGTTCGCCATAGCGGCAGCCGTATATATGAGCGCAGATTGCGGTCTCTCCCCATATGACCTTCTCTGCAACCAGACAGGATTTTCCATAAAGAAGGTTCCATTTGCCATAACGAGAATCTGCTGCGACTTTATACCTATCATTGTAGGCGTTCTCCTTGGCGGTAAGCTCAATATAGGAACCGTCTTCATAGGCCTTGCCCTAGGACCTGCCATCCAGGCTGTAGGCAAGTTCATGAACGAACATATCCTTAAGATGGATGAGCAATAAATATTATATAAAAACTTAAAAGAATCAGACTATATGCCAAAATAAGACATATAGTCTGATTCTTTGTTACTGTTCAGACACAACAAATTATGAAGTAATACAGCTTGCTGTGATTACTTTATATATTTGTTGGGTTATGAGTGGCGTGAGCCCCTTGAGCCCGCCACATTCGAAATGCATAGCATTTCGAATGGGCGGGCCTGAACAGAAACGATTTATTTAAGCCCCCAAAAAAGAGTATTGACCTTATTGCAATCGTGTGGTATTATGTAATTGTTAGCAGACAGATCAAATGAGTGCTAAAAGTACTCGACCCCTTGAAGGGAGGCATTTACATGAGAATAATACCTGTTTATAATACAGTAGTTCTACCTGAAGTTCAGTACAACCTCGAGCCTGATATACTTACCGATGCTGAGAAGAACTCATTTCACCAGAATGATGAGATTCTTATAGTGCCTATTAAGGAGTTCAAGACCCGTGAGAATCTCAGACCTGAAGACTTTTATAAGATCGGTCTTCATGGCACGATTAAAGAAATCCGCTCTAACGGTCAGAACTTTGGTCTTGCGGTAAATACCGATAAGAGGATAGAGATAATAAGTCCATTAGTTACTGACAGCGAAATCAGCGCTGATTTCATTTACCTTGAAGATGATAAGGACATGACTGACGCTGAGATCACGGCGACCTTTAATATAGTCCTAAATATGCTTGGCGAGATAGCGTCCCATTTCCAATGGGGCAACTGGGCCATGAACTTCACCGAGAGACTTGACAACATTAATGAGATTGTCAGCATTGTCGCGCCTTACGCCGATCTTACGCCTGACGAGAGATATGCATTGCTTGAGACTGATTCGCTAAGGAAGCGGAGCGACCTTATCATTGGCATCATGATGAAGTACCGCGATATGGTAAATATCCAGGCGGACATCAGCAAGAAGATCCAGGACGAGCAGGGCGATCAGTATCGCGAGAACCTCATAAAACGTGAGATCACACTTTTAAATGATGAGCTGAATGAGATGAATCCCGATTCGGCTTCGGATATCGACATGTTTGAAAAGAAGATAGCCGAGGCTGATTTCCCTGAGGAAGTCGCGAAGGAAGTAAACCGCGTCTTCAGGCATTTCAAGCAGGGTGGCGAGGATGACCATGAATATGGGGCCAATTATGAATATCTTGATTTCATGACATCACTTTCATTTAAGACACCTGATATGCCTGAGGTTGACCTTAACAAGGCCAAGGAAATCCTTGACAGAGACCACTACGGCCTTAAGAAGGTTAAGGAACGAGTATTGCAGCATATTGCCGTAATGGTAATGAAGGACAAGAAGACTAAAACGGGTATTGAAAACAAAGCTAAAGAAAGCGATGCCGGAGAAAATAAAGATTCCAATAAATCCGCGAGTACCGGCTCTATAATCCTCTTCGTCGGCGCTCCGGGTACCGGCAAGACAAGCATGGGAAAGAGCATAGCAGAAGCTCTCGGAAGAAAATATGTCCGTATAAGCCTTGGCGGAATCAGGGATGAAGCCGAGATCAGAGGCCACCGCCGTACCTATATTGGCGCCATGCCGGGGCGAATTATGGACGCTATTAAGCGTTCAGGTGTAAATAATCCTGTCATGGTGCTTGATGAGATAGATAAGCTTGAGTCAAACGGCTATAACGGCGACCCTGCCGCCGCCCTACTTGAGGTTCTTGACCCTGAGCAGAACAACACATTTACGGACCATTATGTAAATGCCCCGTATGACCTCTCAAACGTCGTATTTATCTGCACCGCTAACAGCCTCGAGACTATTCCCGGACCACTTCTTGACAGAATGGAGGTTATTGAGCTTCCTGGCTATACCGCAAAGGATAAATTTTATATCGCAAAGGAGCATTTACTTGCGAAGTCAATAGAAGAAGCAGGACTTGAGAAGAAGAATATAAGCATTTCTGATTCGGTTCTTAAGAATATCGTGGCAAATTATACCATGGAGGCGGGAGTCCGCGGCCTTAAGAAGAGGCTTGACCAGATTATGAGACAGGCCGCTGTGAAAATGCTTAGCGACCACACTGACAAGGTAACAGTCAAGGTTACCGATCTTCCTAAGCTCCTCGGAACTAAGACGGCCCTTCACGATAAGGTACTTAAGAAAAATATTCCGGGAGTTGTCACGGGCCTAGCCTGGACTGAAGCGGGTGGCGAGATACTTTTTATAGAGACAACCGCCATGCATGGAAGCGGCCAGCTTATTATAACTGGGCAGCTTGGCGATGTAATGAAGGAATCCGCTACAATTGCCCTGTCTCTTGTTAAGAGCATGTTCTATGACAAGAAATATAAGTTTGATGACAAGGATATCCATATCCATGTACCGAGTGGTGCGGTTCCTAAGGATGGCCCGTCAGCGGGCGTAACCCTCGTGACTGCGCTTACATCGCTTGTTTTGGGCCAGTCGGTAAGCCCATATCTTGCCATGACGGGTGAAATATCACTGAGAGGCCAGGTGCTTCCTATAGGCGGTCTTCCTGAAAAGCTTATGGCGGCTGAGCGGGCCGGGGTGAAGAAGGTTCTTATCCCAACTTCAAATAAGGAGGACTTGATTGATGTGCCTGAGGATACTAAGAAGAACCTTGAGATTGTGCCTGTTGAGAATATAAATGATGTGCTTCACGAGGCGCTTGGCATCAGGGTTCCAAGGCAGGACCGCAAGTTCTTCGCAAATGATGGTAAGGAAGAAAAAGAGCCTGCTGCTGAAATAGAGGATAAGCCTGTAATCCCTGCCGTACCCGGCAGAAAAATATCTAAGATAGATATTCCTTCGCAAAGCTATTAAGTGAATCTGGCAAGGACTATCCGTGCCTGACTCAGGATAGGCGGAGAAAGACCCGTTGAGGCCACTCCTCAGTGGACCGGAAATTATTTACAGGGAAGGTCGGTAATACTCGATGCCAAGTGCGTTACCGGAAATGGAACTCAGATTGATATAGAAGTGCAGAAGTCAGACAATGATGATCATCAGAGACGCGTGAGATATAATGGAGCAGTCCTGACGACGAATCTGACAGTAAAAGGCACAATGTTCAAGGATATTCCTGACGTGTGTGTAATTTATATATCTCGTTTTGACATCTTCGAGGATAATTGCTCCATGTACCACGTAGACAGAGTTGTACGTGAGACCGGGAAAACTGTGGATAACGGATTTTACGAGGTATATGTAAATGCTAAGGCAAGAGATGGCTCAGACGTTTCTGAGCTGATGGAAGTGTTTACAGATGATAATAGTTATAGTTCTAAGTTCCCGATAACGTCGGAGAACAAGAAACACTGTAAAAGCGACGAGGGAGGTATAGAAACTATGTGTGATATAATGCAGGAATTGATTGACGAATCGAATGCAGAAGGAAGAGAAGAAGGTAGGGAAGAATTAATTATTCAGGCACTGAAGAGCGGTAACTCGGCTGAACAGGTTGCGGGCTTCTTAAAATTGCCTGTTGAGGAAGTAAAGCGAATAGAAGAAAAGATACTCGCAAAGGCTTAATTAAATATGCTTTTTGGCCATGATGGTTATGAATTCTCATACCATTCCTTTAGTTGCAGTAATTTCCTTACTTCTACGACAGCATCCGCACTCGAAGAGGCAGATATAGGCTCCCTCTTTGAGGGAGCTGTCAATTGTAGTAGAGAGGGACCCAGCCGTTAGGCTGGGAGAGTCGGCTACGACCTAACATGAACTGAAACCTACAAGAACATCGCCATATAGAGTGGCAGTATTATTTTCTTATCTTCTCTTCCTGTATTCCGGTTAGAAAGCTTGTAACCTGCTGTTATATTATCATCCTTCAATATCTCATTTAAAGATTTTGTCGGGCCCTTTTTCGCTTTCACCTCTACAGGTACAACTTCGGCATCATTTTCAAGAAGAAATTCTATTTCCAAGGTAGAATCAGCACGTTTATAATAATAGAGCTTGTATCCCTTTTTTGAAAATATATCAGCTATTAATGCTTCGTAGTCAGAGCCCTTTGCCGGCCCTGTTAATTTATCTGATATAATAGCTTCCTTCATCTGATACCCAAACATTGCGTTATACAAGCCAATATCACATAAATAGATTCTGAACTGGTCATCTATCGAATATGCTTTCAGCGGAAAAGATGGAGTATTAACATTATTCGAAACATAAATCATCCCTGACGCTGTGAGCCAGTCAATACTATTAGCAAATTTTCTTGCGGTGCCTCTTTTTTCAACAACAGAATATTGAAATTTATGATTATCCTTTGTTAGTTGCTTGGGAATAGAAAGAAAGCACTGTTTTGCCTTGATTCTATCACCCGATTCGGCATATTTTGCGATGTCGTCCTGGTAGTCCATTAAAATACGCTCTTGTACTTCATGAACGCTTGCGTAATCTCCGGAAGCTATATATTCGTTCACTGCATCGGGGAGACCACCGACAACCATGTATTCGCGTAGCTTTTCAATCAATGTAGAGTCAACTGCGCTGTTTACTTTCGTTAAGCCATCGCTGTATTTTTTTAAATCGCTGATTGCGTCTTCGTCAATGCCATTCGCCCATAAAAATTCATGAAAATCAAGAGGGTACATTCTGATTCTGCTTTCATAACCAACAGGTATAGAATGAACATCTCCGAAACCTACACCTAGAAGAGATCCTGACGCGATAACATCATACTGCCTGTCTTCAGCAAAAAACTTAAGGGATGTTCTCGCCTCAGGGCAATCTTGTATCTCGTCTAGGAAAAGGAGAGTCTTTCCCGGAATGAACGAAGCTGATGGCTTTAAGAGCTTTATTCTCTTTATTATATTATTTACTTCTATGTTGCCGCTAAATACATCTTTCATACGAGGCTCCATGATAAAATTTATCTCAACGAAGCTCTCATATTCTTGCCTTCCAAACTCTCTGACAATAAAAGTTTTGCCGCACTGTCTCACTCCATCGAGAAGGAGACAGGTCTTCTTGCCTGTAGAATTTTTCCATTTTTTTAAATCGTTATATACATTTCTATTAAGCATTAGGTCACCTCGCTTTCATATAGAATTATACATCATCCTCATAAAATATGCAAGCGTGCATATTTTATCCCACATAAAATATGCACACCATGTAGCAAATAAGGCTTACAAGAAAAAAGCACACCTAACAGGGCGTGACTTTTTATCTGTTTAATATCAATAGTGCCCTTGTCCTGAAAGCCGGTAGAGCAACTTATAGGTCTTAAGTCCCGGTGTCACGACGGAAATGCCGTATGGAGATAAATAGCCAGAACAACCCAGTGCCTGGTCCACTTATATTTTTGCAAAATGGAATATCTGCCTAGCTAATTAGCTAAAAAAGCTTGCTTATCTTGAAAATCTATGATATAATCACCTACTTTATCCATTGTTATTATTACAAAAATGAAAATTTGTCAAAATAATTTGCTAAAAAGGCTTGACAAATTCGGGGGGTCTGATAAAATCGGACTTATTAAAGTTTAAGAAAATATTAACATTCAAGATCGTTCACGTGTGAAAGGGACGTGATCTGATCAGGCCGGTGGGATTAGCGCCCCACCACGGAGTAAATCCATTATGTCCAACAAGAAGATTGTGACAAAAGTTATCACTGCGGGACTTGCAGCCTCCATGGCAGTATCCCCTGTAAACACCTATGCGGCAACAGATGACACTTCAAAGCAGGATGTAAATGTAAAGTGTGATGAGATTACAAATCCAGAAAAACAAAAATACACGCCTATAGACTATGACTATTGGACTCTCATAGGTGGAGAACACAAAGGTGCTGTAACGGCTGAAGATGCCGGTGATGATTCATCAAACTATCGAGATGATGAGGCTAAGGATTTTCATAACAAAGATGCTGGCATTCAGTATCTCGACAGCCATGCAGATGAAGCTGAGAAGGCATCCAATACTGCAAGCGCAGCAGCTATAGCGGCAAGCAATGCTACTATTGAAGCTGAAAAGGTAAAGAAGAACCTTGATGCTGCTGTGGATGCAGCTTCAGGTGCATCTATTGCTGCAGGAGCAGCGGCTGATGCAGCTAAGGCAGCTTCAGAAAATGCGGCTACAAGCTCTGCGGTCGCTATAGAGAAAAAAGATGCTGCAGTTTCTGCAGGTAAAGACGCTACCGATAAAGCAGCTGATGCTTATACTAAGGATAATGCTGATGCTGTAAATGGTTATGTTAATGAAGCCAACAAAAAAGCAATTGAAGCCGCTTCTCAAAGCGCAATTGTAGAAGATGAGGTAGATAAGAGCAATAAGGCTCTTGCTGACGAGGAAAGTAATGCTAGCTCTGCTGCCGTCTTAGCTAAAAAAGAGTCTGATGCAGCTAATCTCGCTACGATTGATGCTAACTCCTTTGACAAATATGTTCATGGAGAAGATGGAAACAGTGGTGTCAGCAAGGACATAGATACATTAAATACTAAGACCCAAAATATTAAGGTTTCCGGTGAAGAGCTTGCTAAGAAGGCTGATGCAGCTAGTGGCAGTGCTGTTTCTGCCGCAGCGGTAGCAGAACAGGAAGCTAAGAATGCAAATGATGCGCTTGCGAAGGTAAATACTCTTATTGAGAATAATGCCAGCAAGGATGACGTCGCCAGCGCAGCCGCAGTGGCTCAGATAGCTGCAGATAAAGCCGGTAAGGCTGTATCAGAAGCTGCTATTGCTCGTGATAATGCCATGGATATTTTTATAGATCAGGTGGCATTGTATAACGCACTTGCTTCAATATATGGTAAAGAACAGTACTCGGTTGATCTTACAGATAAAGATCTTAAAGCATATTATAATAAGTATTACGAAGATAAGAAGAAGCTAAAAGACGGTGAGCTTGACATGTATGGTGCATTCTATAAGAGCACAAAGGATGCTGCCAATGTTGTTGCTAATAAAGAAGATATTCCTGATCATACATTTGACGATAGCGTAAAGCTAATTGAAGGTTATGAAAAGGCTGTAAATGAGGCAGATCAGGCGTATACAACAGCGGTAGGTAATGCTGAAACTGCTCAAAAGAATGCTTATGCTGCTGTAACAGCTATAAAGAAAAATGTTGAAAATGCCGATATAGTTATTGATAATGCTCAGAAGAAGGTAGATGAAGCTAAGGCAGATGCTGAAACAGCTTCAGCTTCAGCTATTAAGTCAATTGAATTTGCTAAGGCTGCAGAAAATGAATACATCAAGGCAAATGATGAGGCATCAAAAGCAAACGATGCTAAGACTTCAGCTTTAGACGAGCTCAACAAAATTATCGGTATTGATGGAAAGAGCGGTTTAAGCAATGATCTTGATGTTGCTAATGGCAAGGTACAGGAAAATATTGATAAGGTAGCGCCTGCTGTAGAGAAGGCAGAAGATAAGGCAAAGAGAGTTACCGACTTCAACTATGACCTTGAAAACGACAATCCTTATAATAAACCTGTTCAGACCGCAGAAAAAGCTGTAACTAATCAGATTGCTAAGATTGAGGATCAGAAAAAACTGGTTGCTTCAAAGCAAAGTGAGATAGATACTAATAATCAGGAACTGAAAAAGCAGGAAGAAATAAAATCAGCTGCTAATACTGAGATAATAAATTGCGAAAAGAAAATAGATTCAGCGGATGAAGAAATTGGCAAGTGCAATACGACCATACGGAAAGCGAATAGAGAAATTTTTGAAGCTAATGTTGCCATAAGTTTTTATGGCCCTGAGTCTGGATATTGGCTTTTTGGCTGGCATAGCACATATGATCCGGAGAAATATCAGGATGCGGTTAATAAAAAGAATAAAGCTGAGGCTAGCATTAACGACGCAAATAATAAGATTGCCGACCAGGAGACTATAAAAGCCAACGCAAAGACCGAGAAAGAGAATCAGGAAGCAATCTGGAACACTGCTGATGATGCTTGCGATACTCTGAAGAAGAATTACAAGACTCTTAACAAAGATCTTAATAAATTAAATAGCGCACTTGGTGATATGAACGATGAGCTTGTTGACCTTAATGGTAAATTCGATGCCGCTAAGGCTGATAAAAAAGCCGTCGAAGATCAGATTGATGCAGGTGTTAAGAAGGCTGAGACTGCTTATCTGAACGATGCTAAACAGAAATTTGTCGAAAACTTTAACGCAATAATTGCTGAGACCGGGGCTGATTTAAATAAATACGGCGAAGGTATCAATCAGGCACAATATACTATGTTAGTCTCTGATTGGGCTAATGAGCTTTCTCTTAAAGACATTGTAAAGAGATGGGTTATTAGAGATAAGCTTGATAAGAATTTTAGCAATGGATCTTATTTTGTCGACCTTGTTAACTACTTACCTGGATTTCAGTTAATCGTGGACAATGAAATACAGAAGGGGAAGCTATTAGATGCCATAGATACATTTGAAAAGCAGATAGCTGCAAAGGATCAGTATCTTGAGGGCTTCCGCGCTAAGTATGCTGTTTTAGTTGCAGAGGCTGCTAAGGCAGATGCTGATAAGCTACAGAAGAAGTTAGATAATGAACTTAAGAATAACAGCGATGATGGTATAGGATATGTTAACGCTGCTACAAAGTCAGCAGTTGATGCACAGAGCTATACAAAAAATGCCAGCGAATCAGCTGTTAAAGCTAGGAATGCTTCGGATGCAGCAATCAAAGCGGCTTCAGATGCTGCTGTAGTTGTTGATGATGTTCAGAAGATTGTAGATGTTGCTTCTAAGAACGCAATTAGCGCCGATGAGAAAGCTAAGTCAGCTGAACAGAAGCTTAGAGAAATCAATGATCTTCTTGATAAGCTTTCATCAGAGCAGGAAGCGACAACTACAAAGAGAAATGAATATATCAAGCAGGCTAGCGATGCCGCTATTAAGGTCGCTGATGCTAAGAAAGAGTATGAAGCCGCTAAGAATAAGGTAACAGATCTTAAGAATGAGATAAAAAATAAGGGTCTCTTAGAGGCAAACTTAGTTGACCTTCTGAAACAGCTTAATAAGGCTCAGGATAACCTCAACAAGGCTCAGGAAAACCTTGATAATGCAGAGAAGAAGCTAGAAGAGGCTAAGACTGTTGCTACCGATACGGCATCAAAGTCAGCTATCTACGTTCCATCAGGCAGCGCAATCGATCAGCCTACAACAGGTGGCGATGTCGATGATCCTACCAAGGGTGGCGATACCGATAATCAGGGACGTGATAATGGTGGCGGTCAGTCAGATCCATCTAATACAGGCTCTGACACAATCGGCTCTAATACCTCAGGTTCTGATACAAACGGTTCTAACACAAGTGGCTCCGATACCAACAGTTCAGATACTTCAGGCTCAGACACACCTGCTACCACACCTACAGTTGTAGATGTTCCTAGTGATACCACTCCTGCAGGCCCAAGCACGACTCCTGCAGAGACAGCTCCTTCTACCACACCGGTTGAAGTTACTGTTACCGATGATACCACTCCAGCGGGCCCCGGAACCACAACAACAGAGGCCACAAATCCTGATGACGGTGATTCAGAGGTCGTTACTGTTGCTGATGATAATACTCCTGCCGGAGATACTGATACGACAGATACTACTGACGAGGTAGTTAATGAGGATAGCAATCCTGAGACAACCTCTGATTCAGATTCTGAAGTAGATGTTACAGAGGATGCTACCCCTGCCGGTGGTTCGGATACTATTGCAGATGGCAGATCAGAGCAGACAAGTGATACCTCAAACGTTCCGTTTGCAGCTGCAGCAAGCGCAACAGCTATTATCACTGCCGCAGGTCTCGCTATTGAAGATCTCAAGAAGAGAAAAGCTAACAGACGTTAATAGTAAGTTGATTTATTTGCCAGCCGGTCCGTCCGGCTGGCCTTTTACTGAAAGATTGTGATGATAATGAATGTGTTGAAAAAGTACTCGGGAGTTATAAGGAAGACCGCTATTGTATTACTCCTGGTTTTTGCTGCTTGCGAGATAGTATATATTCGAAGCGTTGAACGAGATTATTCACTTGCTGAAAATGAGTACACGGAACTAGCTAACCAGTATGCGCTTATTACCGATTCCCTGGAAGGTGCCGGGAGCGGTGATGTAATTAATATAGGAAGTGATGCCACACCTCTCGGTGAAGCGGGAGATGGGACGGGAGACACTGACAATATTCAAAGTGATGAATACCTTTCGGTAGACAGTGAGGCCCTTCTTAAATTAAATCCTGATTATGTAGGATGGGTTTATATACCGGGTCTTGCTATAAGCTATCCTGCCGTAAAGGATAATTATCCGGGTGAATATTTACGTAAGACCTTTGATGGCAAGTCCAGCACAGCCGGCTGTATTTTCCTTGACGGACAGAGCAAGCCTGACTTTAGCGGATATAGTGACTTTCTTTTTGGCCACAATATGAAGGATGGCTCTATGTTCGCTAAACTTTTACAGGTTGAGGATGACAAGATAGACATTTATGACGGTAATGCAAATGTCTATGTTTATACACCGAACGGCAAGAATAGCTATCGTATATTTGCATGGTTTACCACGACAAATGGTTCTGAGGCTTATGCTAATGTGACCGATGAGGCGAGGTATAAGAAGCTTCTAAATTATATTAAGTCGAATTCGATGGTGTATAGTCCGGGAGATATTGATTTCTCAGATATGCCTGAGATATTGAATTTGTCAACATGTGCTGAAACCTACACTACCGATAAGAGGTTTGTGGTAAGCTGCGTAAGAATTGATAACAAGTAAATTTTTGATAGTGATTTCCTAGCTGGAGGACCGGTAATGCCGGTCCTCTTTTGTATTGCTTTATATATTTGTTGGGTCTGAACAGTAAAATGTTAGCACTTCCTCTTGACGAGTGCTAATTTTGCGTGTATAATGATAATTAGGGAGAAAGAAGGCGATTTATATGGCATCTAAAAGAGATTACTACGAAGTGCTCGGCGTAAGCCGTGATGCTACGCCTGAGCAGATAAAGCGGGCCTATCACAAGCTCGCTAAGAAGTATCACCCTGATACCAACAAGGGCAATAAGGAAGCGGCGGCAAGGTTCGCCGAAGCAGCGGAAGCCTATGAGACGCTTAGCAATCCTAAGAAGAAGCAGGCCTACGATACATTCGGCTTCGACGATACAAACGGAGCCGGTATGCATTTTAACGGAGCAAACGGAGGACCGTTCTCATTTCATTTCACTTCTGATGGAGGAAACGGAAACTACTCTTACAGCTCGAACGGATTTAACGGCGGAGACATCAACGATATATTAAGAAATATGTTCGGTGGCTTCGGCGGTGGAAACGGTGGCTCAGACTTCTTCCATAATGACAGCTTCTTTAACCGGGGGCAGACTGCGGCAGAGAAGGGGAATGATGCAGAGAGCTCTATTACTGTGACCTTTGACGAGGCATTTCATGGATGCTCTAAGACCATAAATATCCGCGATGAGAGAGGTAACAGCGAAGCTCTGACGGTTAAGATCCCTGCGGGCATAGAAAGCGGTAAGAAGATAAGACTTCGCGGCAAGGGCGGCCCGGGCCTTAATGGAGGCGAGAACGGAGACTTGTACCTTCTTGTGAATGTTCTGCCTGACGAGAGATTTACGCAAGAGGGCATGGACATATACGGAAAGCTTATGGTTCCATATACCACAGCTGTATTCGGAGGAGAGGCAAGGGCTGAGACCCCGTATGGTGATGTAATGACTAAGATTAAGCCGGGCATGCAGTCGGGTACGAAAATCAGACTTCGCGGCAAGGGAGCCCCGTCTATGAAGAATCCTTCTGAGAAGGGCGATATGTATCTTACGGTTGAGATATCGGTTCCGACCCACCTTTCAAGGGATGCGGCCGATAAACTAAAAGCTTACGAAAGGGCTATGGCAGATTGACGAAAAAATATTACGCTGTAAGAAAAGGCAGGAAGACAGGCATTTTCACAACCTGGGCTGACTGCAAGGCTCAGGTTGACGGCTTCTCGGGAGCCCAGTATAAGAGCTTTCCAACAGAAGCGGAGGCATGCGACTTCATAAATATAGGGAAGGCTCCCGAGAGTGAGAAGCCTGCCGGTGAAAGAACCTTAAAGCCTATCTGCATTTCGGAAGAGCCCGCCTTTACAAAGAAAGAAAAGGGTCTCGAGGCTTACGTAGATGGAAGCTACTTCGGCGGCACGGTATTTGGAAGCGGAGCGGTCATGATTTATAATGACAACGTAATCGATAGACTCAGCAAGAAAACCGATGACGCGGAGCTTGCTAAGATGAGAAATGTGGCCGGGGAAATAAAGGCTTCCGAAATGGCTATTGCATACGCTTTAGAAAATGGTTATAATAAGCTTACCATTTACCATGACTACGAAGGCGTTGCGGCGTGGCCGATGAGGCTATGGAAGGCTAACCTCACGGGAACGCAAAATTACCGTGATTACGTGGATAAGGCAAAGGAAAATATTAACATAACTTTTATTAGCGTTAAGGGCCATTCGGGTGTAAAATATAACGAGGAAGCGGACAGATTAGCGAAAGCCGCTCTCAGGGATTCAGATTAATATAAAAAGGAAAATATTTATGGCAGACAATAATAACAATTCAAACAATAATGAAGAGCAGTACTGCAGTATGTGCCACAGACCGTCAAGCGAGGTCGGAAAGCTTATCCGCCTGGCTCCGGGGCTTAATATCTGCACTGACTGTATGCAGAAATCACTTGACACCATAGCGAATTCACCATTTCCGGGGCCTTTTGGCTTTAACGGCCAGGGACCGTTTTCAGGAAATGGAAGCAACAATGGACAGGCCGGTTCCAAGGGCAAATCAGGTGAGGACGTAGAGGATGCGGACATTGAAGGAAACAATGTTCCATCGACGGATACAAACCCTGATGTAGTTGAGTCCGATGAAGAAAATGATGAGGAAAATAAGAACAATAATCAGGGCTTCGGTGGCTTCATGCCATTTGGCTTTATGCCTGAATTCATGCAGCCGAATATAAAGCCTAATAAAAAGAAGAAAAAGAAGAAGCCGGCTCTTGACTTTAATAATCTTCCGGCGCCTCATATCATTAAGGCTAAGCTCGATGAGTACGTGGTAGGGCAGGAACACGCTAAGAAGGAAATCGCTGTCGCTGTATATAACCACTACAAGAGGATTGAAGCTGAGAAGAACGGAGATATAGAGATAGAGAAGTCAAATATGCTAATGATAGGGCCTACGGGATCCGGCAAGACATATCTCGTTAAGACTCTCGCCAAGCTCCTTCAGGTTCCTCTTGCTATAACCGACGCGACAACTCTGACTGAGGCGGGCTATATAGGTGACGATGTCGAAAGCGTCTTAAGTAAGCTACTTGCGGCCGCCGATAATGATGTAAAAGAAGCCGAAAATGGCATTGTATTTATAGACGAGATAGATAAGATAGCTAAGAAGCGCAATTCAAACAGTCGTGATGTGAGCGGTGAGGCTGTCCAGCAGGGCCTTCTTAAGCTTCTTGAGGGCGCTGACGTTGAGGTTCCTGTCGGCTCTACGAGTAAGAACGCCATGGTGCCTATGACGACCATGAATACGTCTAATATCCTATTTATCTGCGGTGGCGCTTTTCCTGACCTGCCTGAGATAATCAAGAAGAGACTTAACAAGCAGTCGGGAATTGGCTTCACTTCGGACCTTAAGGATAAGTATGATAACGATCCTAATATTTTACATAAGGTTACTACCGAGGATCTTCGCGAATATGGCATGATTCCTGAGTTCTTAGGCCGTCTTCCTATAGTATTTGCCCTTGATGGTCTTACTGAAGAGATGCTTATGCAGATTCTGTCGGAGCCTAAGAACGCCATTTTACGCCAGTATCAGAGGCTCCTTGCGCTCGATGAGGTCGATCTTGCCTTCGATGATGACGCAAAGCGGGCCATAGCGAAGAAGGCTCTCGAGAAGAAGACCGGCGCCAGGGCATTAAGAGCTATCATAGAGGAATTCATGCTTGATATCATGTATGAGATTCCTAAGGATGACAATATAGGTAGGGTTACCATAACCGGCGATTACGTTAACGGCAAGGGCTCACCTCTTATTGAAATGCGTAGCGAGCCGTTCAGAATACAAAAACAGAATCCTATGTAATTTGTAACTATTCAGCAGACATATAAATTTCATCAATTTGGGATGCTTGCATCCCCATAATTGATGGATATATATGTCTGGAGAGGGGGCTTAGCCCCCTCTGAAGCTCCACATGAGCAGTTTCGAAGAAACTGCGAATTGGGGTGCTGAACAGTTACTGTAATTTTTAGTTGCATTTTGCGATTAACTATGGTATAATAGCTATCGTTGTGTGCGCTTTTGCGCAATAGGTACGAATAAACCCGGTTGGCAAAATCCAACCAAACAAGAACAGGAAGGTGTTATTATGAAAGAAGGAATTCATCCGGCTTATTATGAGTGCAAGGTAACCTGCAACTGCGGCAATACATTTACCGTAGGCTCAACCAAGAAAGAAATGCACGTAGATGTATGCTCTAAGTGCCATCCATTCTACACTGGCCAGCAGAAGGCAGCTTCAGCTCGCGGAGCTATTGATAAGTTCAATAAGAAGTACGGCCTTAAGAAGGACTGATTCTTTCAGTCTCAGATTACAGAGGCAGGTTGAGTCATCTCAACCTGCTTTTTTAGAAAAAACGGGAGCATAAGTAATGAGATATTCCGGCATAGGGGGACAGGCTGTCATAGAAGGCGTCATGATGCGAAATGGTGACAAATACGCCGTGGCAGTCAGAAAACCTGACAAAGAGATAGAAGTCAAGACCGATAATTTTCACAGCGCAACTGAGAAGAACGCTTTTTTTAGGATACCGTTTATCCGCGGAATCGTGGTATTTATCGAGTCTTTATATATAGGAATCAAGGCACTTAATTTTTCGTCATCGTTTTATGATGATGAGACAGACGAGAAGGATAAAGAAAAGAGCACAAAGGGTGATAACGCGATGACGGCTGCCGTCGTAGCGCTTTCACTTGCTTTTGCTGTATTTCTTTTTATGATAGTTCCATTTTTACTCTCAAGATTGTTCGGCAGGATTATTACAAGCGATATCTGGCTTACGGTTATAGAAGGCGTAATCAGACTTGCTGTTCTCATCGGCTATATGGTAGCTATATCGAAGGTTGAAGATATAAAGCGGACCTATATGTATCATGGGGCAGAGCATAAGTGTATAAACTGCATAGAAAATGGCCTGCCACTCACCGTAGCGAACGTCAAAAATCAGACCAGACGGCACAGGAGATGCGGTACGAGCTTTTTGCTCTATGTTGTCGTTCTGTCCATCATTTTATTCATGTTCATAAGGGTTGATAATGGCGTTCTTCGCCTCGTAATCAGGCTTTTACTTGTACCTGTTATAGCGGGAATTGTATACGAGTTTATAAGAGTAGCGGGAAGAAGTGAGAATAAGGTTATTCTCGCTCTCGCTGAGCCGGGCCTGTGGCTTCAGGGTCTTACCACGAAGGAACCTGACGATGATATGATACTTGTCGGGATTAAGAGTGTGGAAGCCGTATTTGACTGGAAGGCATTTTTAGCGGATACGCCTTCTGAGACTGCGGTAAAGGCTAAGGCTAAGAAGACTCAGAAAGCTAAGAAAGCCGCAGCCACAAGAGCTGTTACGGCTGTCGAAAAATCCGGTCTGACCGGCGCAGAAGGTGGCAAGCCTGAGATTGCTTCAAAGGCTCCCGAGAGAAATGAGCTTGATGATGCCCTCTGGCATGGCTTTGATGTGGCGAAGCTTTTGGATGATAATGTCGTAAGGTCTGACAGTGGTCACGCGGTAAAACACGCAACCAGCGCGGCTGCAGCCGACAGACGCCGTAAGGCTCCTGTTAAGAGGCCTACTATGGCTGAGCCGGTGGTGGAAGATGACGATGAGATTTTAAATGCCCTTGACAGATTCTTTAACAGCAAGAACGCTGATGAAATCAAGAAAAACGGTGGGATTAAATGACGCTTCATGAACTGGTAAAGAATGGAGATAATATATTACAGAAGTCAGGCGACGATGATTATAAAATAGATGCCTGGCTACTTATAGAGCACATCACCGGGCTTTCTCACGCTGACTTCTTTCTCTGTCGCGATGATGATAATATTTCCGTAAATGGATTGTCATTCTCTGAAATAGAAGAAAAATATAATGAATTAGTTAACAGGCGGGCGAGCCATGTACCGCTCGCCTATATTGTTAATGAGGTGTACTTTTGTGGTCTTCCCTTTTATGTCGATGAAAATGTTCTGATTCCTGAGCAGGATACCGAGACAATGATTGAGGAGGTCCTTAAGGAGGCCTCGGGGAAAAGCATCTTAGACCTATGTACAGGGAGCGGGTGTATTGCCATAGCTCTCGCGAAGCTTGGAAAACCCGCAAGCGTTACGGCATCGGATATTTCCGGAAAGGCGCTTTCTATAGCTAAAAGGAATGCCGAAAAAAATGACGTAAAAATTAATTTTATTCTTAGTGATTTATTTGATAATATAGATGGCAAATTTGATATAATAGTTTCTAATCCGCCGTATATCAAGAGCTCTGTAATTTCTACTCTTGCCCCTGAGGTAAAGGATCATGAGCCTTTGCTCGCTCTTGACGGGAGTGATGATGGATTATTTTTTTACAGGAAAATTAGTGAGAAGCTGTCGGACCATTTGCGAAGGAATGGGAGGATTTTCTATGAAATCGGATATGATGAGGCAGATGCTGTTTCACAGATATTAGCGCATGAAGGATTTGACGATATTAAGGTGATTAAGGATTTAGGTGAAAATGACCGCGTTGTGTGCGGTACATTTCTCTGAAAGGAAAAAATATGTTTGAAAATATCGATAATCTTTCTGGACGCTATGATGAAATTATGGACGAGATGGCAAGCGGGGAGCTTAGCGGGGACAGGCTTACAGGCTTAATGAAGGAACAGTCCGAGCTTGAACCAATCGTCATGAAATACAGGGAATATAAGGAAAATGAGAAGCAGATTAATGACTGTCTCGCTCTTATTGATAATGAATCCGATCCTGAATTAAAGGAGTTAGCGAAGGAGGAATTATCAGAGGCGAAGTCAAAGGCTCCCGAGCTTGAAAATGATATAAAGCTTCTTCTGCTTCCTAAGGACCCTAATGATGAGAAGAATGTTATAGTTGAGATTAGAGCCGGAGCGGGTGGTGATGAGGCTGCCCTCTTCGCGGGAGACCTCTTTAGAATGTATACGAGATTTGCCGAGAAGAACAACTGGAAGATAGATACCATGAATTCCAATGAAAACGGTATAGGCGGTTTTAAGGAAATTACTTTTATGGTTATTGGCCGGGGCGCGTATTCGAGGCTCAAGTATGAGGGCGGTGTTCACCGTGTTCAGAGGATTCCGGTAACTGAGTCAGGTGGAAGGATCCATACGAGTACCGCTACTGTAGCAATTATGCCGGAGGCTGAAGAGGTGGACGTTGACATCGATATGAATGATGTTAAGTTTGATGTATTCAGGGCTTCGGGAAATGGTGGTCAGTGCGTAAATACGACCGATTCGGCAGTAAGGCTTACCCATATTCCTACCGGTATCGTAATTTCCTGCCAGGACGAGAAATCCCAGCTTAAGAACAAGGACAAGGCCCTAAAGATTCTTCGCGCCATGCTCTATGAGCTTGAACGTGAAAGGGCTCACAGCGAGGAAGATGAGATAAGGAAGAGCCAGGTCGGTACCGGTGACAGGTCTGAGAAGATAAGGACCTATAACTTCCCACAGGGGCGGGTCACCGATCACAGAATAAAGTTCACAACCCACAATATAGACGCGGTTATGAATGGTGACCTTGATGAGATTATTGATAACCTCGTAACGAGCGACCAGACTGCGAAGCTGATGCGGATGGAACAGGCTTCATGAAGGAGAGAAAATGATTAAAACAGTAGTGTTTGACCTTGACGGAACACTCATAGATTCGTCAGAGGGAGTCACAAAGTCCGTCAATTATGCGCTTAAGCATTTCAACAAGGAGGTGGATGACCTTACTAAGCTTAACTGCTGTATAGGGCCTCCACTTATATACAGTTTCACCACATTTTTTGAAATGACTGAGGCTGAGGCCCGGGAAGGTATAGAAATATACAGGGAGCGCTATAATACTATAGGTGTCTTTGAGTGCAGACTCATGGATAATACGGAATACGCCCTTAAGGAATTAAGAGAGCAGGGCTACCGTATCGCTATGGGCTCCTCGAAGCCTGAGAAAATGTGCCACAAGATTTTGGAGTATTTTGACATAGAGAAATATTTCGATGACGTAACAGGCGCCACTGATGACGGAAGAATAGATACCAAAGAGGAAGTCCTAAGGGAACTTATTCGTCGCGAGGGCGGAGATAGCAGCGCTATGGTCCTTATTGGTGACACGATGTATGATATCGAGGGAGCTGACAAGGTTGGAATTCCTGCTATTGCCGTGACATTTGGCTTTGGAAATATAGATGATATGAAGAAGGCGGGAGCGGTAGAAGTTTGCGATGATTTTAAGAAGCTTCCGGACCTGATAAAAGGTTTGTGATATTTTGGAATTACGGTTGATAAATTTTCGCTTATAGATTATACTTTTATTATACTATAAACTTACCAAAGGAGAGGTAACCATGGACGATAAGAAACTTTACAACGAGTGGCTCACAAGCCCTGTATTCGATGAAGCTACGAAGAAGGAGCTTGAGGCTATTAAGGGCGATGACGCTGAGATAAGAGACAGGTTCTATAAGGACCTTGAGTTCGGTACCGGCGGGCTCCGCGGAGTAATCGGAGCGGGTACTAACCGTATGAATCTCTATACAGTAAGACGCGCTACCCAGGGACTTGCTGATTATATCAAATCTAAGGGACGCGAGTCATGGGGCGTTGCTATATCATTTGACTCAAGGCACATGTCACCTGAGTTCGCTGACGCTGCTGCCCTTGTGCTTAACGCGAATGGTATCAAGTCATATATTTTCAATGCTCTTCGTCCTACACCTGAGCTTTCTTACGCTGTAAGGACCCTTGGCTGTACAGCCGGTATCATGGTTACCGCAAGCCACAATCCGCCTCAGTATAACGGCTACAAGGTATACTGGGATGACGGATGCCAGATTACCGCGCCTGTAGACAAGGATATTATTGACCTTGTTAAGAATACGGCTTTCTCTGATATCAAGACTATGGACAGGATCGAGGCTATTAAGAAGGGTCTCTATTTCACAATCGGAAGTGAGATAGACGACGCTTATACGGCTGAGCTTAAGAGACTCATTTTAAATCCTGAGGTTATTAAGAAGAACGCTGACAAGCTTAAGATAGTTTACACACCATTCCATGGTACAGGAAATGTTCCTGTTCAGAGGATGCTTAGAGAGCTTGGCTTCAAGCATGTATATATAGTTAAGGAGCAGGAGGAGCCTGATGGCGACTTCACGACTCTTGATTATCCTAATCCTGAGGATAAGAAGGCATTTACTCTTGCTCTCAAGCTTGCTAAGGAGGTTGACGCGGATATCGTTCTCGCGAATGACCCGGATGCCGATAGGCTTGGTGTCTACGCTAAGGATACAAAGACCGGCGAGTATAAGGTATTTACCGGAAATATGTCGGGAATTCTTCTTGCTGAGTATGAGCTCTCTCAGAAGAAGGAGAAGGAACTTCTTAAGCCTGACAGCACTCTTATCACGACTATTGTATCATCGAATCTTGCGAAGAAGGTTGCTGAGAGCTATGGACTCCGCTATATTGAGGTACTTACAGGCTTCAAATATATCGGTGAACAGATTAAGTACATGGAGCAGAAGCACGACGGAACCTATGAGTTCGGCTTCGAGGAGAGCTATGGCTGCCTTATCGGTACCCATGCAAGGGATAAGGATGGAATCATGGCTGTAACCGGACTTTGCGAGGCTGCTGCCTACTATATGGATAAGGGTCTCACCCTCTGGGATCAGATGCTTAATATTTACGAGAAATATGGATACTTTAAGGAAGGCATCTATACGAAGACTCTGGCTGGTGAGGATGGCGCTAAGCAGATAGCCGCTACCATGGAGCGTCTTCGTACCGAGCCTCCTAAGGAAATCGCGGGTCTTAAGGTTAAGTCATTCAGGGATTATGAGAATGACACTGTGAAGAATTTTGAGACGGGAGAGACAGGCACAACCGGTCTTCCTAAGAGCAATGTTCTCTACTTTGAGATGGAAAATGATGCCTGGGCCTGCGCGAGACCTTCAGGTACTGAGCCTAAGATCAAGTTCTACGCGGGAATCAAGGGCACGAGTCTTGATGACGCTGATAAGAAACTCGATGAGCTTATGGCGGGACTTGAGAAGATCGCGGACTAATATTAATAATAAGCTTTACGGAGGTGTCATAAGACAGCTCCGTAAAAGTCAGGAGAAGCTATGAGGCTAACCTTTATAGGGGCTGACCATGAGGTCACAGGTTCGGCGCATTTCTTGCAGGCGTGTGGCAAGAATATTCTTATTGATTACGGCATGGAGCAGGGGATTAATGTCTTTGAAAACGCTTCGCTCCCTGTGAGTATTTCTGATATTGATTATGTTCTTGTTACACATGCTCATATCGACCATATAGGTATGATTCCTTCTCTTTATATAAAGGGATTTCGCGGTAAGATAATAGCGACTAAGCCTACCTGTGAGCTTGCCGGAATCATGCTGATGGATTCGGCTCATATTCAGGAATTTGAAGCCGAATGGCGTAACAGGAAGGCTAAACGTGCCGGCAAACCTGAGTATATACCTCTTTATACCACGGATGACGTAACCGGAACTCTTAAGCTTTTCACAAGCGTTCCTTATGGCGAGAAGCTGAAGCTCTGCGATGGCATTGATATGCGCTTTACTGACGTGGGTCATCTCTTAGGATCTGCCTCAATTGAGTTATTTATAGATGAAGCCGGTGTAAGAAAGACCATATGCTTCTCCGGTGACATAGGAAATTATAACCAGCCGCTCATAAAGGATCCCGCTTATACTACAAGCGCGGATTATGTCGTAATGGAATCCACATACGGTGACAGACTTCATAATCAGTCAGACGATTTTGTGAAAACGCTTACCGATATTATCCAGAAGACCTTTGACGCGGGTGGAAATGTGGTAATTCCTTCGTTTGCCGTAGGCAGAACTCAGGAAATTCTGTATTTTATCAGGAAGATAAAGGAAGATAAGCTCGTTCACGGACATGATGGCTTCGAGGTAGTGATAGATTCACCTCTTGGCATAGAAGCTACCCAGATATTTAACAAAAATATGTATGAGTGCTTCGACCATGAGGCTATGGAGCTGGTAAACAAAGGAATCAATCCTATAGCCTTTGAGGGACTTAAGACAGCCGTTACAAGCAGTGAATCCGTAGCTATAAATAATGATAAGAAGCCAAAGGTAATTATTTCGGCTTCCGGCATGTGCGATGCCGGCCGCATAAGGCATCATCTTAAGCATAACCTCTGGCGGCCTGAGTGCTCGGTAGTATTTGTGGGCTACCAGGCTCACGCGACTCTTGGCAGGGCTCTTATAGAAGGCGCAGATGAGGTAAGGATATTTGGTGAGGATATAAAGGTCGCAGCCCATATATATAAGCTTTCGGGCCTTTCGGGACATGCTGATAAGAACGGCCTTTTAACCTGGATTAACGCCTTTTCACCGAAACCGCAGAATGTGTTTATTGTTCACGGCGAAGACCTGACATGTCAGAATTTTGTAAATTCTCTTAAGGAGCAGGGCTTTAAGGCGAAGGCTCCATACAGCGGGTCTATATTTGACCTTGCCGGTGGCGAATGGGTCTACGAGGCTGAGCCGGTTCCTGTTAAGAAGGATGATAAGGATAAGAAGGCAAGGGCTAATGCTGTATTTGACAGGCTCGTTGCCGCAGGAGAGAGACTTATGACTGTCATCAATCACAATAAGGGCGGGGCGAACAAGGATCTTGCGAAATTCGCTGACCAGATTAACAGTCTTTGCGACAGATTTGACAGGTGAATATGAAGAAGGGGGAGCATCATGGATAGTTCGGAAAGAAAGCTTGATGCTAAAATAGCCGAAAAGCTGGTTAAGCTGCAGAGTTCATCTGAGAAGGATGCTCTGACAGGCTTATACAATCAGCCATACCTGGCTGAACACGTCGATAATTATATAGAGGGTGGCCGTAATGCCGGTGCTCTCTTCCTCATAAATATCGACAATTTTTCATCGGTAAATGAGAAATACGGACATATCATGGGAGACGCCTGCCTTGTGGAGCTCGCCGGTGTCCTTAAGGGTTCATTCAGGGAAAAGGATATAGCAGCGAGGCTCTCAGGTGATGAGTTTGGGGTTTTCTTAACCGGCAAGCTTACCTACAAGGATATAGAGAGCATAGCGAATAAGCTGATGAATGCCTCAAATGACGGATTCTCTTCCATGAACCTTGAAGGGGATGTTACTGTATCAATCGGTATATCGAATACACCGGGAAACGGATATGACTTTATTTCACTCTATCGGAAGGCCGGTGAAGCCCTGCGACAGGTGAAAAAGAATGGGAAAAATGACTTTAGCGTGGCTGAAGCTACCCCTTCCGATCTGCAAAGGGTTGATACGACAGCTGATATGAATATGGTAAAGTCCATGATTACCGAGCGTCACAAGCCTCAGGGAGCGCTGAAGGTTGAATATGAGGGCTTCAGACATATTTATCAGTTTCTTGCGAGATATTCTGACAGGCAGCAGACGGCTATAGAGATTGTGCTGTTCACTCTTTCGAAGAAGGATGGACGGGCAGTGGATCCGGTGACTCTGTCTGAGGCTATGTTTGATCTTGAAAATGTGATAAAGATAAGCCTCAGAATCGGTGACGTGGCTACGAAGTACAGCTCGTGCCAGTATCTTGTTATGCTTATCGGTGCCAGAGATTCGGATACGCGCCATGTAGCGGACAGGATAGTGAAGAATTATTCTTCCTTCGCTGAGAAGTATAATGTATCGCTTTTGTTTGATAGCGAGAATGTATCGATGGTAGAAAGTCAGCAGAGCTGACTTTCTTTGAAGAGAAGCCGTAGGTCGTACCACTTCGTGGCACGACAATATTCGCTACGCTCATCGCGGGTCGCATTGCTCCGCAAAGCGACAATCAATGGTTGAAAGTCAGCAGGGTGTATAAGGTTGGAGATAGAGAAAAAATTTTTAATTACGGAGATTCCGGGAGATATTTCGGATTATAAGAAGTACGAGATTGAACAGGCGTATCTATGCGATATGCCTACTGTTCGCATGAGAAAACGGGATGACGAATATTTTCTCACTATAAAGAGTAAACCTGTGGGAAAGGCGGTTGAGACCACCCTTGTAAATGAGGAATATGAGATTCCGATTTCGGCTGATGCCTATGATCATCTGCTTGAGAAGGCTGATTATCCGCCTTTATCAAAGACCAGGTACCTTGTACCGCTTGATGGTGGCCTGATAGCGGAGGTGGATGTATTTCACGGCTCGCATGAGGGACTTCGCTTCGCAGAGGTTGAATTTCCATCGCTGGAGGCAGCGGAAGGCTTTGTCAAGCCTTTATGGTTTACTGAGGATGTCTCGTCGGACAGGAGATATAGGAATTCTGAGCTTTCAAAGCAAAAGTAGAAAATCAGCAAAGTAACAATGTAAAATTTGGGTAAAATTTATCTTGACACATACAGTTTAAAAAATTATAATGTTTTTAGGGCAATAAAGAGCGGATAACGTTGTCCGCTCTTTTTTATTGTCAAATATCTATAGAAAAGAGATAACAGATTGAAGAAGTTATTTATTATCCTTCTGTCTTTTATCTTTGCTTTCGGGGCATGCAATAATCCGGTAAAAGCAGCGACAGGGAACGCTGCCGTTACGGAAGATGTAAAGGTTATGGCATCTAATAAGTCAAAGAAAACAAAGAAAACGACAGCAAAGAAAAAGACAGCAAAGCTGACTTCTAAAAAGAAGTGGAAAAAGGTGGTAACAATCACTCCAAGTTCCAAGCCATGCAGCAAGGCCTACAGGGGATCGACCTATAAGAAAGTCACCAAAAACACTTACACCATGCGGTCCTATATGGCACGTTTTGAGAAGATGGGCGGCGGGACACTCATTTTAAAAAGAGGCACATATTATCTCAACAATACGGTATACGTACCAAGTAATGTTAAGATAATCTTTGAGGATGGCGTCGTATTAAAGAAGACATTTAAGAGGTATAAGGGCAAGGTCAAAAAAAAGAAGGTTACCTATGAGCCTTCCCTCTCAATGTTTATGCTCTGTACGCCTAGCATTGCTTATAAATCAGCTAAATATAAGCCGGGTAAGTATAACAAGGCTTACAAAAAATATAATGGTGTGCACGACATACAGTTTATCGCTAAAGGAGATTGCGTTATTGACCTGAAAAATGTCGAAAGGAAGGTTAAGCCTTTAGGAGCAATCGCTATAGAAATGGGCCACAACCGTAATGTCACCATATCGGGTATAACCTTTAAAAACTGCTATAATGGTCATTTTATTGAGCTTGATGCCGGTAAAAATATACACATAAAGGACTGTGAATTTAAGAATCTTTCCGACAGAGATGGTTTCCGCGAAGCAATAAATATAGACAATCCTGAGATAAAGGGTTTCTATATCACCTGGTCATCACTCGATAAAACCGGGAACAGGGATGTCTATATTGACGGATGTATATTTAAAAATGTCGTTTCGGGCATCGGAGATCACAACATTACAAAGGGATATCCGCATAAGAACATAAACGTGAGTAACTGTATATTCGATAATTGCGCCAAATACGGAATTCGCGCGAATAATTGGGAAAATGCCACGATAGGCAGTTGTACATTTACTAATTTTGCTTATAATACTAAGAAATCATACGCGAAGCCGATTGCAGGTATACGTATTAACAAGCTGATGGTCGATAACTGTTTATTTGAAAATACCGCCTGCGTCCTGCTGGCGGGCAGAATGAGCTATTTGAAGACAGACTATATATCAGCCAATAACGTATATGACAATGTGTTTGACCCGGAAATTCATGTAAACGGTGATGTCTGGGAATATGATGCGGAGACGAATGCTTATATCACCAAGGAAGAGTATGATGCCCTTGCAGCAAATGATGATACGGATGATCAAGGGGCGGATGAGGACGATGCAGATAGTGCCGACGGTGATGCCGCGAATGTTCAATAAAAATTGTACTGAAATAAATACATACGGCTGTCAAGAAAAATACTTGACAGCCTTTCTTTTATATAGTATAATAGACAGGTATGCAGAAAAATTTTGATGATATCGATACGAGGGTCAGAGCAGCGAAGCTGTATGACTGCTATGGCAGCCTCCTTAAGGAAAATGCCGGCAGACTTTTTGCCGAGTATTTTGAGGATGATATGTCACTGTCAGAGATTGCGGAGGGTTCCGGAATCACAAGGCAGGGCGTGTATGACTCACTTAAGAGAAGCTTTGTCCAGCTCCAGGATATCGAGAAGAAGCTTTCTCTGATTGATAAGGAAGAGAAGGCGGCCGATATCATAGACAAGCTTTCGATTTACTCTGATGCCCCTGAATACGTGTCACTTTTAGATAACTTAAGGGAATTGCTTTAGGAGGTTTTATATGGCATTTGACAGTCTGACAGGCAGATTGCAGCAGGTATTTAAGAACCTTCGCGGCAAGGGAAAGTTAACTGAGGCAGACGTTAAGGCAGCGCTTAAGGAGGTTAAGATTGCCCTCCTTGAGGCGGATGTTAATTTTAAGGTAGTCAAGGACTTTATTAAGTCAGTAGAAGAGCGGGCCGTCGGTGAAGAGGTTATGAAGTCTCTGACCCCGGGGCAGATGGTAGTTAAGATTGTAAATGAGGAGATGGTGAAGCTCTTAGGCTCCGAGAAGAAGGAGCTGACCATTTTACCGTCAAATGAAATTACAATCGTCATGATGTGCGGTCTCCAGGGCGCAGGTAAGACGACAACCACAGCGAAGCTTGCTAAGAAGCTCGCTGTCGGCAAGGTGAAGCCTCTCCTTGTAGCCTGTGATATTTACCGTCCCGCCGCTATTAAGCAGCTGCAGGTAAATGGTGAGAAGGTCGGAATCCCCGTATTTTCGATGGGTGACGGTTATAAGCCTGCCGATATAGCGAAGGCTGCGGTCGCTCACGCCAAAGAAAACGGAGAGAACCTCTTGTTCCTTGATACAGCCGGACGTCTTCAGATTGATGAAGACATGATGGATGAGCTTGTCGAGATCAAGAATACCGTTTCCGTAACCCAGACCCTTCTTGTGGTTGATGCCATGACGGGTCAGGAAGCTGTGAATGTGGCGAAGACCTTCGATGAGAAGATAGGCCTCGACGGTGTTATCCTTACGAAGCTCGATGGCGATACCAGAGGCGGCGCGGCACTTTCGATAAGAGCCGTTACCGGAAAGCCTATTATCTATGCCGGCATGGGAGAGAAGCTGACCGACCTTGAGGAGTTCTATCCTGACCGTATGGCTAACAGAATTCTCGGCATGGGAGATATCTTAACTCTCATTGATAAGGCCCAGAGCACCATGGATATGGAGAAGTCAAAGGAGCTTGAGAAGAGAATCAAAAAGGCTGAATTTGACTACAACGATATGTTAGATCAGTTCGAGCAGGTATCGAAGCTCGGTGGCGTGAAGAGTATCCTCGGTATGATGCCGACCCAGTTCACGAGCAGGATAGGCGACAATGACGTGGATGAGTCGCAGATGGACAGGGTCAAGGCTATCATCTATTCCATGACTAAGGAAGAGCGCGCCAACCCGGCTCTGATAAATATGTCTCGTAAGAGCCGTATAGCTAAGGGAGCGGGTGTTCCTATAGCTGAAGTAAACCGTCTCACTAAGCAGATGGATCAGATGAAGAAGCTGATGAAGCAGATGGGCGGTATGATGAAGGGTAAGAAACGTGGAGGCTTCGGAAACAATAAGTTCCGCCTTCCTTTCTAATATAATTGCGCATTTGCGCAAGACAAATATTATACATAATTTTTTGGAGGAATTTCAAAATGGTAAAGATCAGATTAATGAGAATGGGCATGAAGAAGAAGCCTTTCTACAGAGTAGTTGTAGCTGATGAGAGAGTTGCTCAGCACGGCAATTTCATCGAGCAGATCGGTACATACGATCCTAACAAGGAACCATCAGAGATCAAGATTGACGCGGACCTTGCTAAGAAGTGGATCGGCAATGGCGCTAAGCCTACCGAGACAGTTGGCAAGCTTCTTAAGAGAGCCGGCGTAACCGAGTGATAATCACGGAGTCGTGAGTGAAAGGAGTAGTTATGAAAGAACTGGTCCAGACTATCGCCACGGCACTTGTTGATAATCCTGATAAGGTTGAGACGACCGAGACTGTAGAGAATGGGGAGACTAAGATTCTTCTTCACGTAGCGGATGAAGATATGGGTAAAGTGATCGGAAAGCAGGGAAAGATCGCGAGAGCTATTCGCACAGTCACCAAGGCAGCAGCTGCAAGGGATAACATAAGGGTGAACGTGGAGATAAAGTAATAAAGCTAAACTTTATGACAAAGGGAGGTTCGCCTCCTTTTTGTCGTGTTATGAGGTATTTTAATTGAAAGATTATCTTAGAGTTGGCGTGCTCACCAGTACGCATGGAATCAAGGGAGAAATGAACGTCTTCCCGACTACCGATGACCTTGAACGATATAAGTCACTTGACCGTGTTTTTCTTGATATGAATTCGGGAAAGGGTAGTCTTGACATAAAACGCGCAACTGATGATAACAAAAACCTTAAGGAGCTTCACGTAGAAGGAGTGAAATTCTTTAAGGGTATGGCCATACTAAAATTTACTGGAATTGACAGAATCGAGGACGTGGAAAAATACAAGGGCATGGACCTGCTTGTAGCCCGCGAGGACGCTGTCAGTCTGGCTGAAGGAGAGCATTTTATAGGGGATATCATAGGACTGGATGTCTACGGAGAGGATGGAGCGAAGCTGGGTAAGGCTTCCGATATGCTTGAAACCGCCGCGAACAATGTCCTTGTAGTAAAAACTGAAGCTAAGAAGGAAATCCTGATTCCGTATGTTCCGGAATTCATAAAGGATGTTGATACAGAAAATAACAGGATGACTGTTCATATAATACCGGGGATGGACGAATGACGAATTTTTATGTGATGACTCTGTTTCCGGAAATGATTGAGGCCTGCCTTGGCGGAAGCATAATAGGCCGTGCGAGGGAGAAGGGCATAATATCCGTAAATGCCGTGAATATCAGGGATTATACTCTTGATAAGCATAAAAAGGTCGATGATTACTGCTACAGTGGTGGCGCGGGGATGCTCATGCAGCCTGACCCTGTATGCAGATGCCACGAGGCGATATGCTCTGAAATGGGTCTGCCGGATGGAGTGAAGCCTAGGACAGTTTATGTTACCCCGCAGGGCACAAGGTTTACAGAACAGATGGCTGTCGATTTTTCCAAGGAAGAATATCTCATTTTTCTCTGCGGCCACTATGAGGGGATAGATGAGAGGGCTCTGGAGCTTGTGGCTACCGACTATGTCTCTATAGGCGATTATGTGCTTACGGGCGGTGAGATGCCTGCCTGCATAATGATAGACGCGATTTCAAGACTTATTCCCGGCGTCCTTAACAATGAAGAGTCTGCTGTGGGCGAATCATTTACGGATGGACTCTTAGAATATCCTCAGTATACGAGACCGCCTGAGTACAGGGGCCTAAGGGTTCCTGAAATATTGCTTTCGGGAGACCATGCGAAGATAGAACAATGGAAGCTCGAGCAGGCCCTGAAGCGCACTTATGAGAGAAGACCTGAGATGTACGAGGAATATTTGAGGACCCATAAATTGCCGAAGAAAACTATATTACCGGATAAAAAGGAAGGAAAATTATAATGAGAAAGACAAAAATTGTAGCGACGATAGGACCGGCCAGTGAGAGCCCTGACATGCTTAAGGAACTCATGCTTGCGGGCATGAACGTAGCGAGACTTAACTTCTCGCATGGCACCCACGAGGAACACGCGGGACGTGTCGCGAATATTAAGAAATTAAGGAAGGAACTTAATCTGCCTATAGCGATAATGCTTGACACCAAGGGACCTGAGTACCGAATCGGAACATTTAAAAACGGCTCAATTGAGCTTCACGACGGTGACAGGTTTACCTTTACAACAGATGACGTGGCAGGTGATGAGACTAAGGTATCCGTAAGCTACAAGGGCCTAGCGAAGGAAATGGCAGAGGGAGACACAATCCTTGTGAACAATGGCCTTGTTATTTTCAAAGTCACCGATATTAAGGGCTCGAATATAAATACAGTCGTTGAAGCAGGCGGCGTACTCTCAGATAAGAAGAGCATGGCCTTCCCGGGTAAGCACATTTTGCAGGAATATCTCTCAGAGCAGGATAAGAGCGACCTTCTCTTTGGTATAGAGCAGGACGTTGACTTCGTGGCGTGCTCATTTGTATCTGTCAAGCAGGACCTCCTTGACGTGAAAAATTTCCTCGACGCTCACGGCGGAAACAAGATAGAGCTTATAGCGAAAATCGAAAATCAGTCCGGATGTGACAATATAGAGGATATCTGCACGGCCTGCGACGGAATCATGGTCGCGAGAGGAGATATGGGTGTCGAGATTCCTTTTGAGAAGCTTCCGGCAATCCAGAAGCATATCATTACGAAGTGCCGTCTTTTAGGAAAGCGTGTTATTACGGCGACTGAAATGCTTGAATCCATGATTCATAATCCGCGCCCTACTAGGGCCGAGGCCTCGGATGTCGCTAACGCGGTATACGACGGCAGCAGCGCGGTAATGCTTTCCAGCGAGACAGCGGCGGGAAAATATCCTGTTGAGGCTGTTAAGTCAATGGCGTCCATCTGCGTAGAGACGGAGCAGAATATTAATTACGCTAAGAGGTTCCACAATACTGACTTCTATATCAAGAATACGGTAGACGCCATCAGTCACGCGACCTGCCAGATGGCTATAGATATAGACGCTAAGGTTATCGTCGCTTGTACAATGTCAGGTCGCACGGCAAGGATGGTTTCGAGGTTCAGAGGACCTGTCGACATAATCGGTATGACGAGCAACGAGGTTACGTGGCGCAAGCTAGCGCTCTCATGGGGCGTAACGCCTAAGATGTGCGAGCAGTATCCTTCAACTGATGTTCTTTTCTATCAGGGAAAGAAGGTCGCTGAGGAGACTATGGACTTTAATAAGGGAGATAAGATTGTTATCACCGGTGGCGTAGCGAACGGAGTGCCGGGATCTACGAATCTGATTAAGGTTGAAGAGATATAATCTGGAGAGATTTTGTTTAGATAGTAAGCCCACAGGTATAACCTGTGGGCTTTAAAATATTGTCATTTTCTTTTTTCGGCAGGTTTACATCTGTAATAGTTATGTGGTATAATATAGGCATATTTTGCAGTGGTACTGAATAGTCAGAACTATTTTGAAGTGTTGGCAATTGAGGTGTGATATGTTTGATTTAAATTTTGAACTACCTGCCATAATTCTTCTCGTCATATTTCTCGCGACATATGTTGGAGAGCGACGACTGCCTGTTGAGCACAGTCGTGTGTATGCTGTCGCTATCGGCATTAACCTGGTCACAACCTTTTTCAACCTGTTCTCTGCCTATGTGGACGCAGATCTTTCCGCATACCCTGTGGCCCTTGCTCTTTTTCTTAATGTGGGATTCTATTTTTTTGATATTTTACGATATTTTGCTTTTTTGTGGTATTTTATAACGAACTCTGCCATGCGGTTAAATATTTCCGCGCGGATCACTAACTTAATAGGGCTTCTTGTGGCGGAAGCTCTTACCGGTTTTGGAATGGCGAGCGGTAATTTTTTCGTTATCAATGGTAACGTCCTTAGACTTACAGGATGGTATATCTTAATCGATGTCATTATTTTCATTATTTGCTTTTTTGAAGCTTTGATACTAATAGGTCCGATTAGGGAAAATGCCGACAGACGGGTGATACTCTACTTCAGCGGTGCTATTGTCGTGCAGGCTGCCATAGGTGTCTGCGACATTATCTTTCCTTACCTCATTATGTCAGATATTCTTAGCTCCATTGTTTTCCTGCTTTTCTACCTTGCGGTTGAAAATCCTTCCCTTTACCGCAGTACTGACGCGAATACCTTCAACTTTGACGGCATGGAGATGATGTTTGAAAATGGACAGTTTGCCACCCATCGGATTTATGGAGTCGGTTTGACCAATTACAGAGTGCTTCGTAACATTTACCTTTCCACGTCTGTACGAAGGGCAGTGCGATTGGCCGGAGAGTTCATGATGGAACAGCCTGACACTTATCCTTTCTATGTGGGTGACGGCCAGTTAGTGGTTCTGTACGGAAAGAAAAATCCTGACATACGAGAGGCCTTTTCAAAACGCTGTCAGAGCTCATTTTCAGCAAGAAGTCTTGAAATATATTTTGATGCCGGCTACGTGGAGGTCGCTCCTGATCCGGGCTGTATACCGACTGACATAGGTCTTTTTCAGACGGATATGAAATCCGTTATCTTTGAAACGAAGAAGAATGAAACAGTAATACTAGACCAGTCTAAGGTGGACGCTTTTCACAGGAGAAATTTGGTCTACCATATTCTGAACGATAAGGTGGCGACAAATGATGTCCGTATGTTTTTATAGCCAATTATGGATGCTAAGACAGGCAATCTGCTAGGGGCGGAGGCCCTCGCTCGCCTCTATGACGAGAAGGAAGGCTGGATTTATCCAAATGACTTTATTCCGATTGCTGAAGAAACAGGACTTATCGAGGGTATGGGGCGAGAGATGCTGGAAAAGGCCTGTGCCTTTTTAAAGGAGAAGTCTGTACCGGGGCTTCAGTGGATCAATGTAAATGTTTCTCCGGGGCAATTTGTGAATCTTAACCTTTCAAATGAGTTCGCCGGAATTGTCGAGAGCTATGACATTTCAAAAAGCGGTATTCATCTGGAAATTACGGAAGAGGCCTATATTGCTGACAATTCGCTGGAGGAGAAGATAAATGCCTTCCGAAAGAATCAGTTCCAGATTGTACTTGATGACTTCGGTTCCGGCTATTCCAGCCTGTCCAGAGCTATCAGCAATCCATTTACAAATATTAAGTTGGATATTTCCTTTGTGAGATCAAGTCTGTCGGGAGAGCAGAATATCCTACCTGAAATGGTGCAGGCTTTTCACAAGATTGGATTTACCGTGACGGCTGAAGGTGTTGAAACAGCCGAAATGGCTGACCAATTGCGGGAATATGGATGTGACTACTTCCAGGGCTATTATTATTCCAAGCCTGTCTCGGTTAAGGATTTTGTTGAAAAGTATGGAAAATAATGCGTGTTGCGGAGAGTTAAACTTTATTCATAAGCAGCCATAGGTCCGCAAGTTACTTCGGGTACAGTGAAGCCGCATGGTGAATATAGACTTCGGAGTGGGTGAGAAATCACTCATGGCGAAGTTATGCTTTGTATAGAGTACGGGATGTCAGAAATGATTTTAAGTGAAAGGAAAATAAAATGGAACATATTCTTGAAAATGAGAAACTAAAGATTTCCGTTGCCGAGCATGGAGCTGAGCTCTGTCACCTGATAAACAAGTCGACCGGCGCGGAGTATATCTGGTCAGGTGAAGCTTACTGGAAGCGGCATTCACCGGTTCTCTTCCCATTCGTAGGTGCTGTGTCGGGAGGCCGATATCGGACTGACGGGAAGGAATATGAAATGGGCCAGCACGGTTTTGCCCGTGATATGGATTTTATCTTTGAAGGACGTTCAGACGGGCTTTGGTTCCGCCTTGACTATTCTGAGGAAATAAGCTGCACGAATTGACACTGGAGGATGAAGGGGAGCAGCCATTTCTCACTATAAGCTTTGATGCTCCGCTTTTTGGTATATGGTCTCCGGCGGGTGATGTACCTTTTGTTTGCCTTGAGCCATGGTATGGCCGAACTGACAGAGTCGGGTTTTGTGGCAGTCTCGCCGAACGGGAATATGAGCAATTGGTCAGAAAGGACGAATTGTTTGAACGGAGTTTTTCCATTACCATAGAGACATGATTTAGTGGGAAATATAGGATAAGAGGAATTCTGAGAGGTATATGTTTATGAAAAAGTCAAATATCGATGATATCAAGCGCAAACAAATGAACATGGAATATTACAAGATCATGGCCATGAATAGCGATGACCCTATTCTCCGGAAAAATATTCAATTTGGTTTATGCGAGGTAGTTAAGTGCTGAAGATTTGGTATTATGGTGGAACAGAATATATGACCGATGCTCCTGCTTATTTTGACAATGTCTATGAGGATGAGTGGCTGGAGGATGATTTGGTTAAAAAGATGATTCTTGACGTGGACCATTCAAACGTAGTAAGCCCACATGTCATTGAAAGCCCTGTCCTTGGAGCTATTACTCCCAGAGAATTATCAGGAGGCGTTAAGGTCCTGATACTGATGCTTAAGGATGATTCATATACATACAATATGTCCAATTGCGGAGACAACTGTGCTAAATGGGTATTAAAGATTGCAGAGCAGAAAGACCTGACTGTGTACCTGCAGCATATCATGCACTTCGAAGGCAACTTTGAAATTAAGATTATGAATACCGGAAAGATCGTTCATAATCCTGCGGAATATGTTGAAGGACTTCTTGAAGCGGAGGCACTTGTAAATGAAGGGTAAATACCATTTTGAAGTGCGAAGCAAGAGAACTGTGTTTGCGTTTGATATTACAAGAAATATTTCGGTCATAAAGGGTGACAGTGGTACCGGCAAAACAACACTTCTCAGAATGATGTATGAATATTTGTTAAGCGGGCGTGAATCGGGATTTTCTGTTTATGCTGATGCTCCATATTTTGTTTATCTTCGAGGAGAAATAGGGAGGAGTTGGGAAGACATTTTGACACCTCTACATAATAACGTAGTTTTTATCGAAGAGAACAATAATTTTGTATTTAGTAAAGATTTTGCTGAATATGTAGGTACATCTGATAATTATTTTGTCATAGTAAACAGATCGCCGATAAAGGTACTGCCGTACAGTGTTCATGCAATATATGAAATAGTATCAGGAAGCCAGCATCCTGATGTTAAGGAGAGTTTCCATGAATTGCGTGAATTGTACAGCAATTATCCGGATATATCCGGTAACAGGATGGAACATATTATAACTGAAGACAGTAATTCAGGGTATCAATTCTATCTTCATTTATTCAGTGACAGTCAGGTTATTTCTGCAAACGGTAACACTAATATAATATCAAGGCTCAAAGAGATAAAAGGTGACACACTTGTTATTTCTGACGGGGCAGCATTTGGTGCTATGGTTGAGGATTGCATGGCATATTCTGATGATGTCAGGAACCATAGAATTGCTTTCTGGATGCCGGAATCATTTGAGTATATTTTGCTTTCAGCTCATGTAGTGTCATCAGCTGAACTGAATGATATTCTCAGGGCTCCTTACAATTATATAGAATGCAGTGAATACATAAGCTGGGAGAGATATTTTACTGATTTACTTATTCGATTGTCCGATGGTATATCGAAATATAGCAAGACAGTTCTTAATGCGTTTTATCTTCAGGATAAAAACATAAAAAAGGTGATAGATGTAATGCCGGAGCCGATAAGAAAAAGAGCTGTGGAGCGAAGAAAATAAATGGAATGAATGGTTACCGAACTACAATGTCCCAAGCATGCTGGATGCTTAGAAGAGAATTCTTCCCCGGGTTTTCAGGAAGTGCTCCGGCCCGGGCGAGTGGAAGTGAAATTATTCTTGAGGAAAAAATGGCAAAGACGGAAGAGTATATCAAAGAAGCCCTGCTGCAGTACTTCTGGAAGAACAGAAAGCTTCTGGATGTGCTTTTTGCCTCCGGCCAGGAGAAGCTTCTTCTGGACCTCATCATCTCCATGCTTGGCTATGACGAGGCGGATGAAAATATCACGGCCTATATGAAGATCGCCTGGGCCAACTTCCTTTTCGGCCTCATGAGCGAGTGGTACAAGAGGGGAATGCAGGAAAAGCCGAAAAAACTGACATCCGACGTGCAGTCCTTCTTTGCCATGATGTGGTGTAATGCATCAAATTAATTCCTCCACCTACCGCACTTTTGCGTCAAATTAAAATAGTCAGCCTGAAATTATACCTATCTAAATCTGCTTTATTATGCGGCATATTACGAGAGGAAGGTTAAGGTTG